>JAABUT010000294.1_pt1 | contig 89970 bp, 74 predicted proteins | sample 5559281 | NCBI WGS metagenome assembly JAABUT01 (sample SAMN10711880, study PRJNA513359) | rock metagenome | isolation source: Antarctica rocks | place: Antarctica: Victoria Land, Ricker Hills nord | collected 2016-01-04 | reverse complement strand
CATCGCCGCATCCTCTACGGCATGCAGGTGCTACGGCTCGATCCGGCGACGGCGTTCAAGAAGTGCGCCAAGATCGTCGGCGACGTGATGGGTGATTTCCATCCGCACGGCGACCAGGCCATCTACGATGCGCTGGTGCGCCTGGCGCAGGATTTCTCCTCCCGCTATCCGCTGGTCGACGGGCAGGGCAACTTCGGCAATATCGACGGCGATCCGGCCGCGGCCTATCGCTACACCGAAGCCCGAATGACGGATCTCGCCAAGCTCCTGCTCGACGGGATCGAGGACGACACCGTCGACCTCCGCGACAACTATTCCGGCGACAAGCAGGAGCCGGTGGTGTTGCCGGCCGCCTTCCCCAACCTGCTGGCCAACGGCGCGCAGGGGATCGCGGTCGGCATGGCCACCTCGATCCCGCCCCACAACATCGTGGAACTCTGCGACGCAGCACTCCACCTCATCGCCCACCCCGATGCCGATAGCGCCGCGCTCAGCGCTTTCGTGCTGGGACCCGATTTCCCGACGGGCGGCATCTGCGTCGAGGAGCCCGCGGCGATCGCCGAGAACTATCGTACCGGCCGCGGCTCGTTCCGACTGCGGGCGCGATGGTCGAGGGAGGAGGGCGATCGCGGCACATGGGCCGTGGTGGTGACCGAGGTCCCCTACGGCGTGCAGAAGTCGCGGCTGATCGAGCGCCTGGCCGAGGTGATCACGGAGAGGAAGAGCCCTCTCGTGGCCGACGTCCGGGACGAATCGGCCGAGGACGTCCGCGTGGTGATCGAGCCGCGCACCAAGACCGTCGACCCAGACGTCATGATGGAGCACCTGTTCCGCCTGACCGAACTCGAGGTCCGCGTGCCGCTCAACATGAACGTGCTGGTCGACGGCGTCGTGCCGCGCGTCGTGGGCCTGCCCGAGGCGTTGCGGCAGTGGCTCGACCACCGTCGCACCGTGCTGGTGCGTCGCTCACGCCATCGTCTGGCCGAGATCGGCCGCCGCCTCGAAGTGCTGGCCGGCATGCTGATCGTGTTCCTCAACCTCGACGAGGTGATCCGCATCATCCGCGAGGAGGACGATCCCAAGGCCGAGTTGAAGGCCACCTTCACGCTGAGCGACCTGCAGGCCGACTACGTGCTCGACACGAGGCTGCGCAGCCTGCGGCGGCTCGAGGAACTGCAACTCCGCAAGGAGCATGACAAGCTCACGAAGGAAAGGGACGGGTTGCAGGCCCTGATCGCCAGCGAGTCCGCGCAATGGAGGAGCGTCGCGGCTCAGATTCGCGATGTGAGAAAGAAGTACGGCGCCGATACGCCGCTCGGCCGCCGCCGGACCAGCTTCGAGGCCCTGCCGCATTTCGACGCCACGGCCCCGTCGCAAAGCTTCATCGAGCGCGAGCCCGTGACCGTGGTGGTGTCCGAGAAGGGCTGGATTCGCGCCCTGAAGGGCCATGGTGTCGAACTCGCCACGCTGGTCTTCAAGGGCGGCGATCGACTGTCGCTGGCTTTCGCAACAGAGACAACCGCGCGGATCGTCGTGCTGGCCAGCGACGGCAAGGTGTTCACGCTCGACGTCGGCAAGCTGCCGGGCGGCCGCGGCTTCGGTGAGCCGATCCGGCTCATGGTGGATCTTGTCGAGGCCGAGGACGTAGTGGCGGTGCTGCCCTTCGCCGAGGGAAGCCGCGTGCTCGTGGCCTCGAGCGACGGGCGCGGCTTCCTGGCCGCCATGTCGGATCTCGCGGTGGGCACCCGCAAGGGCAAGGCCCTGATCTCCCCCACGGCGCCTGCCAAGGCCAAGCTGATGCTCCCGGCCCGGGGCGATCACGTCGCGGTCGTGAGCAACGATCGCCACCTTGCCGTCTTCCCGCTCGCGCAGGTGCCCGAGATGGCGCGCGGCAAGGGCGTCACCCTGCAGCGTGCGGTCGCGGGCTTGTCCGACCTTCGGGTCTTCAGCCTGGCGGAGGGCTTGCCGTGGCAGGATGCGTCCGGCAAGGACCGGACCCTGGCCGCCAAGGACATCGTGTCGTGGATCGGCAAGCGCGCCGACCGGGGCCGACTGCCGCCCAAGGGGTTCCGCCGGGACAACCGATTCGGCGATTGACGTCGGACTCGGGAGCGCCGCAACCTCGCAAAGTGTCACCATACCCCGGTCGGATCCGTTACCCATCAGTCCGCGGGACACGCGAAGCGGCGACGGACGGGGTTGAGGGCTCTGAGGATTGGATTGGGGAGAGGCGCTGCGCGCCCGACACCCTATCCGTCCCGGCCTTCGGCCGATCCACCTTCCCCTGCCGAGGAAGGAGCGACCCACAACTGAAGTTTCCCCTTGGGTGCCCTAAACGGTGCGGTGCTTCTCGCTCGACACTTGCCCCGGCTGTTCGAGACTCGCCTGGGCGGCCGCGAGTCGCGCGATCGGCACGCGGAATGGCGAGCAGGACACGTAGTCGAGCCCCAGGCTCTCGCAGAAGGCGATCGAGGCCGGGTCGCCGCCGTGCTCGCCGCAGATGCCGAGCTTGATGTCGGGCCGTCGGGCGCGCCCGCGTTGCACGCCGATCGCCACGAGTTCGCCCACGCCCTCCTGGTCCAGCGTCACGAAAGGGTCTGCTGGCAGGATGCCCTTGGCGGTGTAGGGTCCGAGGAAGGACGCCGCATCATCGCGCGAGATGCCGAGCGTGGTCTGGGTCAGGTCATTGGTGCCGAACGAAAAGAACTCGGCCGAGCCCGCGATCTCGCCGGCCTTGAGTGCCGCGCGGGGCAATTCGATCATGGTGCCGACCGTGTAGGGCACGGTGACGCCCGTCTCCTTGGCCACGGCCTCCGCCATGGCCACGATCCGGTCCTTCACGAGATCGAGCTCCGGCAGGGTCATCACCAGCGGCACCATGATTTCGGCTTCGACAGCTTTCCCGGTCTCCCGGCCGGCCGCGACGGCACCCTCGAAAATGGCGCGCGCCTGCATTTCGGCGATCTCGGGGTAGGCGATGGCGAGCCGCACGCCCCGGAACCCCAACATGGGGTTGAATTCGTGCAGTTCCTGGGCGCGGCGGCGGATCTTGTCGGGGGACAGGCCGAGCGATGCCGCCACCTCGTTCATCTCGGTGTCGGTGTGGGGCAGGAACTCGTGCAGCGGCGGGTCGAGCAGGCGGATCGTCACCGGCAGGCCCGACATGATGCGGAACAGGTCGGCGAAGTCCTGCCGCTGCATGGGCAGCAGCTTCGCGAGCGCGGCGCGGCGTCCGGCCTCGTCGTCGGCCAGGATCATCTCGCGCACCGCCACGATGCGGGCCCCATCGAAGAACATGTGCTCGGTGCGGCAGAGGCCGATGCCCTCGGCACCGAAGCGCCGCGCCGCCTCCGCGTCGGCCGGTGTATCGGCGTTGGCCCTCACCTTCATGCGGCGGATCGCATCGGCCCATACCATCAGGGTCGAGAAATCGCCGGACAGTTCCGGCTCCAGCATGGCGACCCTGCCGCGCAGGACCTGACCGGTCGAGCCGTCCACCGTGATGACGTCACCCTGCTTGAGAACGATGCCGCCGCTGGTCATGGTCCTGGCTATCGCATCGACGCTGATCGAGCCCGCCCCCGACACGCAGGGCTTGCCCATGCCGCGCGCCACCACGGCCGCGTGGGACGTCATGCCGCCGCGGGTGGTGAGGATGCCTTCGGCCGCGTGCATGCCGTTGATGTCCTCGGGGCTGGTCTCGGCCCGCACCAGGATGGTCTTGCGCCCGGCGCTTCGCGCGTTCTCGGCCTCCTCGGACGTGAACACGATCTCGCCCTGGGCGGCACCGGGCGAGGCCGGGAGGCCGGTCGCGAGAAGGTCGCGCTTGGCCTTGGGGTCGAGAGTCGGGTGCAGGAGCTGGTCGAGCGAGGCCGGATCGATACGCCGGATGGCCTCGTCACGGCCAATCAGGCCCTCGGCCGCCATGTCGATCGCGATCTTCAGCGCCGCCTTGGTGGTGCGCTTGCCGTTGCGGGTCTGCAGCATCCAGAGCTTGCCCCGCTCGACCGTGAATTCCATGTCCTGCATGTCGCGATAGTGGCGCTCCAGCAGTTCTGTCGTCTCGACGAAGCTCTTGAAGACGGCGGGCATCACTGTCTCGAGCGACGGCCTGTCGGAGCCCGCGGCGATCCTCGCGGCTTCGGTGATGTTCTGCGGCGTGCGGATGCCCGCCACGACGTCTTCGCCTTGCGCGTTGACCAGGAACTCGCCGTAGAGCTCACGCGTGCCGATCGACGGATTGCGCGTGAAGGCGACCCCGGTGGCCGACGTGTCGCCCATGTTGCCGAACACCATGGCCTGCACGGTCACGGCGGTGCCCCAGGATTCGGGAATGGCGTTGAGACGCCGGTAGGTCTTGGCGCGGCTGTTCATCCAGGAGGAGAACACGGCCCCGATGGCGCCCCACAGCTGGACGGCCGGATCCTGCGGGAAGGGCCGGCCGGTCTCGGACAGAACCTTGGCCTTGTAGCGCTCGATGATGGTCTTCCAGTCGGCGGCCGCGAGGTCCGTGTCGAGCACGTAACCCTTGCGCTCCTTGAACGCCTCGAGAAGCTCCTCGAAGCCGTGGCCGGGCAAGTCCAACACGACATTGCAGTACATCTGGATGAACCGGCGATAGCTGTCGTAGGCGAACCGTTCATCTTTGGCCGACTCGGCCAAAGCCACGACGGTGCGGTCGTTGAGCCCGAGGTTCAACACCGTATCCATCATGCCCGGCATGGAGGCGCGGGCGCCGGAGCGCACCGACACGAGCAGCGGCGCCGTCACGTCGCCGAAACGCCGGTCGGTGAGATGGCCGACCTGCGCCAACGCGGCCGCGACATCGTCGCGCAACGTGTCCGGATAGTGCCGGTCATGAGCGTAGTAATGGGTGCAGACTTCGGTCGTGATGGTGAAGCCGGGTGGCACCGGAAGGCCGAGCTGGGCCATCTCGGCGAGGTTCGCGCCTTTGCCGCCGAGGAGATCGCGCTGGCCGCCCGACCCTTCGGCCTCGCCGCCGCCGAAAGCGTAAACCCACTTCGTCATGCTTCCCCCACAGGCTTGGCCTCATGCCATGGCGGGCTCGCGAGCCGCGCTTCGAGCCATAAAGCACGCTCCTCGCCGACGCGCGAGATGTCAGGTGTGAGACCGCAGGCGCAGACCGAAAAAGATCCAGTTCACGCCGCTGAACACGAGCTCGATGCCGAGCAGCAGGCCGATCACGAAGAGGCTGTTGCCGGGCCAGCCGGTCACGATGATGAGGCCGAGCAGGGCCGTGACGATGCCGGACAGGATCAGGGGTCCGCGCAAGCGGGATCCATGCAGACGAAAGCCCATCGCGGCACGGACGACGCCCGTGGCGAGAAGGCCTGCGCCGAGCAGCAGCGTGATGACCAGTGAAGCCTCGGCCGGCTCCGCCCAGGCGAACATCCCGGCCACGACATAGAGCAGGCCGCTCAGTTCCCAGTAGATCGCGCGCCCCCAGCCGCGGGCGCGGAAACCCAGCACGATCTCGGTCACACCGACCAGGACCACGAAGATTCCGATGGTCAGCACGGACGCGATGGTTGCGAATTCGGTGATCGCCAAGGCGATCAAGCCCGCAACCACCGCCGCGATGCCCATGCCCATGAACCATCCCCATCTCGCCCGCAGTTGCTCCGGAGGCGGCAGGTGCCCCGGCCCGAGCGAGAATCTCGATTGCGGCTGCATCGTCATGACGTCGTGTTCTCCACCGATGGGCTCAAATGATCAGTGAACAAAGTGCAGCTTGAGCGCTGCTTTGTTCTAGCGACCTGTGACTTGGAAGTCGATGTCGGCGACTTTAGCACCCTCCTGACGCAGGCGGGGTTTGCGTCTGGTGGACCTTGCGCCTAAACAGCGGGAAAGCTGCAAAACCAGGATCTTCCATTCATGAGGTTGCCGTGACTGTTTCCAGGCCCCTTCTCGACCAGATCAACGAGCCGAAGGCGCTCCGGTGCCTGACGGACGCCGACCTCCGCCAGGTCGCCGATGAACTGCGTGCCGAGACCATCGGCGCCGTATCGGTCACGGGCGGCCACCTCGGCTCGGCGTTGGGCGTGATCGAACTGACCGTGGCGATCCATTCCGTGTTCGACACACCAGACGATCGCCTGATTTGGGACGTCGGCCACCAAGCATACCCCCACAAGATCCTGACCGGGCGACGCGCCCGCATCCGCACGCTGCGGCAGGGCGGTGGGCTCTCCGGATTCACGAAACGCTCCGAAAGTCGATACGATCCGTTCGGTGCCGCCCATTCCTCGACCTCGATCTCGGCCGGTCTCGGCATGGCCGTGGCTCGCGACCTTGCGGGGGGCGACAACAAGGTCATCGCGGTGATCGGCGACGGCTCCATGTCGGCCGGCATGGCCTATGAGGCGATGAACAATGCCGGGGCGCTGAAGTCGCGCCTCATCGTCATTCTCAACGACAACGACATGTCGATCGCGCCGCCGGTCGGCGCCATGTCGGGGTACTTGGCGCGTCTCGTCTCGGGCGGCGCCTACAAGTCGTTCCGTGACTTCGGCAAGCATCTCGCGGCCCATCTGCCCAAGTTCTTCTACGAGAAGGCTAAGCGGACGGAGGAATATGCGCGTGGCTTCTTCACAGGCGGCACGCTGTTCGAGGAACTCGGCTTCTACTACGTCGGCCCGATCGACGGCCACAACCTCGACCAGTTGCTGCCCGTGCTGCGCAACGTGCGCGACGAGGCCACCGGCCCGGTGCTGATCCACGTCGTGACCCAGAAGGGCAAGGGCTACGGCCCGGCCGAGTCGTCGGGCGACAAATATCATGCCGTGTCGACGTTCGACGTCATCACGGGCACCCAGGTCAAGCCCAAGGCCAATGCTCCGGCCTATCAGCGCGTGTTCGGAGAAGCCCTGATCAAGGAGGCCGACAAGGACGACAAGGTCGTGGCCATTACGGCCGCCATGCCGTCGGGCACCGGGATCGATCTCTTCGGGCAGGCCCACCCGACTCGGACCTTCGACGTCGGCATCGCCGAGCAGCACGCCGTGACATTCGCGGCCGGCTTGGCCACGGAGGGTTTCAAGCCCTTCGTGGCCATCTACTCGACCTTCCTGCAGCGTGGCTACGACCAGGTGGTCCACGACGTCGCGATTCAGAACCTGCCCGTGCGCTTCGCCATGGACCGGGCCGGTCTCGTCGGCGCCGACGGGCCGACCCACGCCGGCTCCTTCGACCTCGCCTATCTGGGTTGCCTGCCCAACATGATGCTCATGGCGGCGGCGGACGAATCCGAACTCGTCCACATGGTGGCCACCCAGGTGGCCTATGACGATGGTCCTTCGGCGCTGCGCTATCCGCGCGGCGAGGGCGTCGGCATGGAGATGCCGGCTGTGGGCGTGCCGCTCGAGATCGGCAAGGGCCGCGTCCTCCGCGAGGGCAAACAGATCGCCATCCTGTCGCTCGGCACCCGGCTCGGCGACGCCCTCAAGGCGGCCGATACCCTGGCCGGCATGGGCCTTTCCGCCACGGTGGCGGATGCGCGTTTCGCCAAGCCGCTCGACCGCGACCTCATTCGCCGGTTGGCGCAGAGGCACGAGCTGCTGATCACCATCGAGGAGGGCTCGATCGGCGGCTTCGGCTCGTTCGTGATGCAGTTCCTGGCCGAGGAAGGCCTGCTCGACGGCGGCCTCAGGATGCGGGCCATGGTGCTGCCCGACACGTTCATCGATCACGACAAGCCCGAGAAGATGTATGCCCAGGCCGGGCTCGACGCCAAGGGCATCGTGAGCAAGGTCCAGGAAGTGCTGGGCATGGCGGCGGTCGAGCCGGCCCGTCCCGCCGCAGCCCGGGGGCGCCGCATCCCCAAGGCCGCCGGCTGACCGGCTCACGCCACGCCGGCGCCGGAGCATCCGGGAACGATCCCGCGGCGGACGATACGGCTTGCAGCCGCCGCGCCGACGTGTTCCTGGTCGAGGCCGGCCTGTTCGAGAGCCGCGCCAGAGCGGCCGAGGCGATCGCGGCCGGGCTCGTGACCGCGGACGGCCTCATCGTGCCGAAAGCGTCGACCCGCATCGCTCGGGACGCCACGGTCGCGGCCTCGGCACCTCACCCTTGGGTGTCGCGCGGCGGTCTCAAGCTGGAGGCTGCGCTCGAGGCTTTCGCGATCGACCCGTCGGGTCTCCGCTGCCTCGACGTCGGGGCATCGACCGGCGGCTTCACCGACGTTCTGCTGTCGCGCGGGGCCGCCCATGTGCTGGCGGTCGACGTAGGCCGGGACCAGTTCCACCCCTCTTTGCGCGGCCATCCGCGCGTCACCCTGCGCGAGGCGACCGACATCCGCGCGCTCGGGACGGCGGATGTCGCGGGCGCCATCGACCTCGTGGTCTGCGACGCCAGCTTCGTGTCGCTGCGCATCGTGCTGCCGCCGGCCCTCGCGCTGGCACGTCCGTCCGGGTCGCTGGTGGCCCTGATCAAGCCGCAGTTCGAGGCCGGCCGCGGGGCCTCGAAGAAAGGCCTGGTGCGGGATCCCGACGTCCATCGGGCGGTCTGCCGCGACATCGCGGAATTCGTCGACCGCGCAGGATGGGCCGTCTCGGGCGTCGTGCCGTCTCCGATCGCGGGCCGCGACGGCAATCGGGAATTCCTGTTGGGAGCGCGCCGCCGTGCCGCATGAGGAGGTCCGGCTCGTGATCGAGCGGCTCGGACGGCGCGGCGAAGGCGTGGCGCGGCACGGAGCCTCGCCGGTCTACGTGCCCTATGCCCTGCCGGGAGAGACGGTGCTGGCCGAGCGCGACGGCGAGCGGGCCCATGTCGTCGAACTGCTGGCGCCGCGGCCGGACCGTGTCGAGCCGATCTGCCCCTATTACGGCGTCTGCGGCGGTTGTGCGGTTCAGACCCTGCCGGAGTCCGACTACGCGGCCTGGAAGCGCGGTCTCGTCATGACGGCGCTGACCCGGGCCGGGCTCGAGGTCCCGGTGGCGTCGCTCGTCGACGCGCACGGCCTCGGCCGACGTCGGGCCACCTTCCACGCCCGGCTCGAGCAGGTTCGCGCCGCGCCCCGGGTCGGCTTCATGCAGGCCCGCGCCCATAGCATCGTCGATCTCGCGTTCTGCCCGATCCTGGCCCCGGCCATGGCGGGCGCGCTGCCTGCGGCGCGGCGGATCGCAGTCATCCTGAGCCAAGCCGGCAAGCCGCTCGACGTTTTGGTGACGGCCACCGAGACGGGTCTCGACCTCGACCTGCGCGGCCTCGGCCGGGCCGACGAGGCGCAGCGTCGGGCCTTGGTGGCGGCTGCGGCCGCGCTCGACCTCGCCCGCCTATCGAACCACGGCGAGGTCCTGGTCGAGGCCCGGGCGCCAGTGCTGCGCATGGGTCGCGCAGTACTGGCCATGCCGCCCGGCGCCTTCCTCCAGGCCACGGCGGAGGGCGAAACCGCGCTGGCGAACCGTGTCGTGGCCTGCGTCGGCGAGGCTCGGACCATTGCCGACCTGTTCTGCGGGGTCGGCACCTTCGCGCTCCGGCTCGCTGAAAGCGCCTCCGTTATGGCGATCGACAGCGAGCCCCATGCGGTCGCGGCGCTGGTCCGCGCGGCCGCCGGCACGGCAGGGTTGCGGCAGCCCACGACCCAGGTGCGCGACCTCGTCAAGCGGCCCCTGTCGGCGGCCGAACTCTCGGGCGTCGCCGCGGTGGTGTTCGATCCTCCCCGCGCCGGTGCCGCGGCTCAGGCGGCCGAGATCGCGCGCTCGGGCGTGCCGCGGGTCGTGGCGGTCAGTTGCGATCCCGGCACCTTCGCGCGCGACGCCGCCACGCTGGTGGCCGGCGGCTACCGCATCGAGAGCATCGTGCCGATCGATCAGTTCCGCTATTCGGCTCATGTCGAACTCGTGGCGGTGTTCACGCGCCCGCCGGCACCGGCAAGACGGCGCCGGCTGCTGTCGTGATCCGAACTCCGCGGCGGGACAGTGTGGCTTCGAATAGGTCACGCCGCAAACCGGCCGAAGGCCTCCACCACCTTCAGGTAGTTGACCCGCTTGTGGGGCATCACGCGATCGGGCAGCCAGGCCAGCGGAACCCAGGCCCATCGGGTGAACTCCACCACGCAGCCCGGCGGCGGGCGCGTGAGGTCGATCGCGCGCTCGTCGCCCTCGAAGCGAAGTGCCGCCCAGCGCTGCGTCTGCCCGCGGAAGGCCGACAGCTTGTGGGGCGGGCCGCCGTAGGGCGGAAACTCGTAGGGCCACCAGTCCTCCGTGACGGCCAGCACCGAGACGTCGACGATGCCGGTCTCCTCCCAGAGTTCCCGCCGCGCCGCGGCTGCGATGTCCTCCTCGGGGTCGATGCCGCCCTGCGGCATCTGCCAGGGATACTCGGCCTTCACCACTTCCGGGCCGCCGTTCACGGCATGTCCGGCGAACACCAGGCCCGCCGCATTGAACAGCGCGACACCGACATTGGGCCGGTAGGGCAGGGATGGTTCGGTCATGTCGGCATCGATTCAGTCGGATAGGGGCGGAGACGGGCAACATCGGCTTGCCGCCACGGCCGGCAAGGGCTGGAGACTCCGGCACGGACGGACCAACGGCGAGGTCACTGTCCGACAATCGGGATCACGCCCTCTTCAAAGCGACGGCCGGCCAGTGTAAGCTCGGGGCGAAGGAATGGCTCCCATGCCTGTACCAAAAACATTCGCCCGTGACGACCAGCTTGCCGATCTCGTCCAATCCCTCGACGAGGCGTATCGTGAGCTGTCGGCCAAGGGCTGCGTGCCCGCCGAGGATGTCGAACGACAGTCGAACGAAGCGATCGCTCGCGGCTTGAAGATGCGTGAAGCCGCGAAACGAGCGGCCGAACACATCGCCGGAACCGGACATGACGACGTTCAGCACGGGTGAGTCCATCCAATCTCAGCCCAGCTGCCGACCGCGACATCAACGATCTGCTAATGCGGTCGGCGCTCCAGTTCGGGGAACAGAGAGCGTTGAGCCTGCGGGCCGTACTGCACGGAAAATGCAATGAAATAGCTGCCGGATACGATCATGGGCATCGTCGCACCGATGTTCCGGATCGCCTTCCACTTCGGTTCCTCACCGTCCCCCCTTTCGTGATCGTCTACGATCCTGCAACGAGGATCGTGATCCGTGTGCTCGACGGCCGACGGGATTTCAAGGCGGTCTTTGTAATATAGTCCGCTCTCCGGCACCGGTGGTCTTCGAAGGTGAACGCTGGCGGCCTTCAACTCGATCGGGCAGCCCCGCGGCGGACGGGTGAGGTCGATTGAGCCCTCGTGGCGCTCGGAGCCGGAGGCGATGGCACCTTCACGTCCGGCTGGTGATCGGGGAGCGCCATGCCGCAGCACAGGTGCTGCCAGTCTGCAATCGTCGTGCGTCCCGGATCCGAGAGGCTCAAGCCGATATCCCCGGTGCCGCCGTCGCGGAGCGTGATCGGAACCACGAGCCAGCCGCGATCGCGCAGGGCCGCCAGGATGCTGTCCTCCGCTGCCGTGATCCAGAACAGGGCATCGCCGGGCGCCAACCTGACGAACCTGGCAGGGATCGCCGGTCCGGTACAGGCCTCGGCGCTGCAGAATTTCGGTTGCCCGACGGTCGCCAACTCGGCCTGACCCGCGTCCGTCGGTGCGCCGAGCCTGATCGCGACGGTGAAGCTCGCGCCCTTCGCAGGATCCGTGTTCCTGGCGAGCGACAAGGTTCCATGCAGGTTCCGGCCCGGGATGTCGATCGCGCCGACGAGCCTCGGTACGTCGCTGGCCGAGGCGGGGGCATGTTCGACCTGCCAGGCGACCGTTCCGTTCCACCATCGACCGTTGCCGAGGGTCAGGGTGGCGGCCTGGGGAGGAGCGGGCGCCGCCGCCGGGACCGCCGGCCCGGGCTCGGTCGAGCGGGCCACCAGCGTCGCGGCTTGCGTGGTATCGGTCGCGATCCGCGTGGTCGCGAGTTCGACCGGCGCCATCCAATGGATCCCGGTCGGCGGGGCGGAGCGCATCAGCGGCATGATGGATTCACCGATCCCCATGCCGAGCAGATATCGGTCGACCTCCGAATAGAGCTGCTCGGGCGCGGCGCTCTGCACGGTGCGGGACGAGATCGGACGCGTCGAGACCAGCGTGCGGCTGACCTCGACGACATGCCCGCCCACTACGCGCCGCACCACCCGGAACAGGTTGAACACGCGGTTGAAGGTCCTGCGCGTCACCATTTGGTGGACGCCGACATAGCTGTTCGGGCCGACCGAGCGCTCCGTCCCGGCCGCCAGGACCAGCGCGCAGGCGGAGGCACAGGCCGCGATGCCGCCCGCCACATAGCCGGGCCGTTCACCGGCGGAGCGACGGGACAGGCAGGCGCGGTCCGTTCTGCCGCACTCGGTCAGGACCGTCCCGCCGACGATCACGTCGAGCTTACGGGCGCGGATCATCTTTCCCATGGCCATGCCGGCCTCCACGCTCCCGCCGGGCGAATCCACCAGCACCGGCACCGAGCGGTGTCCGAGGCGGTCGAGCGCGGCCCGCAGCAGCGCCGGTGTCCCAGGCACGATCATGCCGGTCAGCGCCAGCCATTCGGCGCAATGCGTTCCGCAATCCGCGGCGTCGCTCCGCACCAGCGTCACGGTCATCGGAGCCTTGCCCTCCGCGGGCGTGAAGGCCGCGGCGGGCGCGGGCGCACGGATCGAGGTCAGAACCGCAAGCAGCGTGGTGAGAACATGCGGGAGGAAACGGCGGGGCATGGATGACCGTTGGCGGTTAGGTCGCGCAGGCGCCATCCATAGCCGGGCCGTCGACTCTGGTGCAACCTGAGATGCTCAGGTCACGGGCATCTCGTCCAATGCCAATACGGCGAAACTGGCGAGCCAGTGCTCGCCCATGTAATCGCCGGCCACATGCGGCAGGCTTGCCGCGAGGTGCGCCTCGGCCGCGGCCTCCAACGCAGCGCGGCGCGGGTCGCCGGCCGGCAGGGCGCTCGCGAGATTGCGGCCGCACCAGGCGCGGCTGAGGTTCAGGCCGTCGAGGTGGGCGATCTTGCCGTCCGTGCGGTCGCTCACGGTGGCGGGGCGGAACAGCGTTGCGGGTCTGCCCTGGCCGAGCCCGGGCAGGAATCCGTCGAACCAGTCCAGCCATTGCGCGGCGGGCAGCAGCCGGCGCATGCATTCGGCTTCCATCAGGGCCGGCGACAGGAACTCGTCGCCGCCTGGTTCCCAGGCCTGGCAGTCCCGGTCTTGCCCGTACCAGTCGACCGCCTTCTCCCACAGCAGCCCGAGCAGGGCGTCGTCCCGGCTCGCCACGGCATGGTCGCGCGCGAGTGCCAGCGCGAAGGCGGAATTGAAATGGGTTCCGGTGCGGATCGGGTAGGTGGCCCTCGGCAGGAAACCCGTGAAGCGACCCGCGAAGGCCTCGGCCAGGGGCGCGACGGCGATGGCCCAGGGGTTCTCGAAGCGCTTCAGTTCTGCCGCGAGCTTGAGCAGCCAGGCCCAACCGTAGGGCCGCTCGAAGCCGCGCGACGAGGGGCGGCCGAGATAGGAGAGCTCCGCGCCGAGCTTGTCGGTGGTCAACTGCCGGTCGAAGAGCGCCCGGATCTCGTCGGCCGGATCCATGGCGGGAAAGCGGGCGAGCAGCCTCGCCAGCATCCAGTAGCCATGGACACAGCTATGCCAGTCGAAGCTGCCGTAGAAAACGGGATGCAGCGCGCGGGGTCCGAGGGCGTCCTCGGACCCGTCGAGGACATGGTCGAGCTTGTTCGGATATTCGCGCTCGACATGGCCGAGGGCGGTCCGGGCGAAGTGAGCCGCCTGATTTTCCGAGATCATCTCGCGCATGGTTCACAATGGCCTGAACACGAGCCAGTACATCAGCAGCGTATTGGCGCCGAGCAGCAACAGGCCGGTCGGGATCTGCACCTTGATGACACCGTTGCGGTCCGGCAGTTCGAGGAGGGCGGCCGGCACGATGTTGAAGTTGGCCGCCATCGGGGTCATGAGGGTCCCGCAGAAGCCCGACAGCATGCCGAGCGCCGACATGACGACCGGGTCGCCGTGCATGGTCTTCACGATCAGCGGCAGTCCGATACCGGCCGTCATCACCGGGAAGGCCGCGAAGGCGTTCCCCATGATGATGGTGAACAACGCCATGCCGACCGTGTAGGTCGCGACCAGCACTAAGGGATTGTCGAGCGGGATCGTGCGGGTGACGACGTCGGCCACCGCCTTGCCGACCCCGGCGACGAGAAACAGCGCCCCCAGCGCCGCCAGCATCTGCGGCAGCACCCCGGCCCAGCCCACGGCATCCATCAGCCGGCGCCCTTCGGTGAAAGGCGCCTCAAGGGGCGGGCGCAGCAGGGCGTAGCCTGCCGCAAGCGCCACCAGCACGCCGAGCGCCAGGGACACCAGCGTCGCCTGTTTCGGATCGATGACGGGTTGGCCGCCGATCGTCACGTCCTTCAGCACCAGCGTCCCGAACAGCGCCACGGCCGGGATGATGAGGGCCGGCACGAACAGCCTGTTGCCGAAGGCTTTGGCGCTGGCCATTCGCTCCGCCAGGGTCCCGGGCGCGGCTTTGCTGCCGCCGATGCGGCCGAACCCCGCGAGCAGCACCATGACGATGACGAGCGCTCCGCTGGCCGCGTCCGGCAGCACCGAACCGAGCAGGAACGTCAGCGCATAGGCGCCCCAGAAGCAGGTGTTGGGCCAGCGGTTCGGCGCGTCCCGATCGAGGGCGTGCTGGAGCGCGAAGGCGCCGAACATGAGTCCGGCGAGGACGTAGACGGCGTCGAGCCCGATCATGCCGCGGCGCGCTCCTCGGTCGTGGGTCGGCGGCCGCGCTTCAGGCGACGGTCGAGCAGGAACAGGCGCGTGCCGTGGATGATGAAGGCCAGCACTGCGGTCGGAATGGCCCAGACCGCGAGATCGAGCGGCGCCACCACGATGCCGTTCTGCTGCAGGAAGCCCTTGATCAGCAGGATCGAGCCGATGGCGATGAACACGTCCTCGCCGAAGAACACGCCGATGTTGTCGACCGCGGCCGCGTTGGCGCGGATGAGCATGCGGGTGTTCTCGGAGATGGACCCGTGCCGTTCCTCCGCGGCCTCCGCCATGGGAGCGATCAGCGGGCGAACCATCTGGGCGTGGCCGCCGAGCGATGTCAGGCCGAGCGCGGCCGACACCTGACGCACAACGAGGTAGATCAGCAGCACGCGCCCTGTCGTGGCGGCGTGGATCCGCGCGATCAGCATCTGGGCGCGTTCGCGCAGCCCGCACCGTTCGAGCAGGCCGATCACCGGGACCACGAGCCAAACGATGCCGATATAACGGTTCTGGACGAAGGCCTTGCCGAAGGCCGCCAGGATGGCGAGCGGGTCGAGGCCGGCCAGCAGTCCCGTGGCGAAACCCGCGATCGCCACCACCAGCAGCGGGTTGAGGCCGACCACGAAGCCGATCACCAGGATCGGGATACCGAGCAGGACCAGCAAGGGCGAGACTCCGTTCGACGCCGCCGCGGCAGCCGTCGGGGCAGGCCCCCGATGCCGCATCATCGCAAGTCGCATGGCCCATGAACAGATGAAAGATCGGCCACCGGACCCGGGCGATTCAAGCTGGAGCGGGAATGGAACTCAGCCGTCGTCGCGCGTTGCCGCCCCGCCGTCGCGCCGGCCGAAATCGGCCGCCGCCGTCTCCTGGCCGACCGCCACGATGGATCGGCGGATGTCCCGGGTTTTCGTGAAAAGGTCGAACAGGGCGTCCCCCTCGCCATAACGCACCATGCGCTGCAGGCTCGACAGATCCTCGAGGAAGCGCCCCAACATCTCCAGCACGGCATCGCGGTTATTGAGGAAGACGTCGCGCCACATGGTCGGGTCGGAGGCCGCGATCCGGGTAAAATCGCGGAAGCCGCCGGCCGAGAACTTGATGACCTCGCTGTCGGTCACGGCTTCGAGATGCGCCGCCGTGCCGACGATATTGTAGGCGATGAGATGCGGCACATGGCTCGTTATGGCCAGGACGAGGTCGTGATGGGCCGGCGTCATGGTGTCGACCTTGGCGCCGAACGACAGCCACAACTGCCGCACGCGCTCCACCGCGTCCTCGGGCGAGGCCGCGCAGGGCGTGAGGATGCACCAGCGGTTCTCGAACAGGGCCGCGAAGCCGGCGTCGGGGCCGGAGAACTCGGTCCCGGCCACGGGATGGGCCGGCACGAAATGCACGCCCTGCGGAAGATGTGGCAGCACCGCCTCGACCACGGACCTCTTCACCGAGCCGACGTCGCTCAGCACCGTGCCGGGCTTCAAGTGGGGCGCGATCTCGGCCGCCACCACGCCGATGGCGCCGACCGGCACGCAGAGCACGACGTGGTCGGCATCGCGGACGGCGTCGGCCGAGGTCTCGGCGACGCGCTCGACGAGCCCGAGTTCGCGCACCCGGGCCCTCACCCCCGGCGCGGCATCGTAAGCCGACACGGTGCCGACACGCTTGCCGCGCCGCGCCGCCAGCGCCATCGCCGAGCCGATCAGTCCGACGCCGATGATGGCGACGCGCTCGAACACGGCGCCGGTTCCGTCGGGCTCAGCCATCGAGGCGGCCGGGATCCAGAAACCTCCTCAGCGTCTCGACCACGAGCCGATTGGCCTCTGGCGTGCCGATCGTCAGCCGCAGGTGGTCGGGAAGGCCGTAGGACGCCACGGCCCGCAGCACCAGGCCGTGCGCCGCAAGGAAGCGGTCCGCTTCGGCGGCCGTCGAACCAGCGGCGCCAGGGAAGCCGATCAGCAGGAAGTTGCCGACGCCCGGCACCACGTCGAGTCCGAGCCCGCGAAGCTCGGCGCTCAGCCACGCCGACCATTCGACGTTGTGGGCCACGGCCGCGTCCTCGTGCGCCTGATCCTGCATAGCCGCGATCCCGGCCTCGATGGCGGGTGCGTTGACATTGAACGGGCCGCGCAGGCGGTTCATGGCGTCGCAGATGTCGGGATGGGCGTAGGCCCAGCCGACCCGCAGGGCCGCGAGCCCGTGGATCTTCGAGAAGGTCCGGGTCATCACGACATTGTTCTCGGTCGCGGCCAGTTCGAGCCCGGACGAATAGTCGTTGTTGCGGACATATTCCGCATAGGCGGCGTCCAGCACCAGCACGACCTGCGGCGGCAACCCGGTATGCAGGCGCTTGACCTCCGAGAAGGGCAGGTAGGTGCCGGTGGGGTTGTTGGGGTTGGCCAGGAACACCATCCGGGTCCGTTCCGTGACGGCCGACAGGATGGCATCGACGTCGGCCGTGAGGTCGGTCTCGGCCGCCACCACGGGCATGCCGCCGGCCGCCTGGATGGCGATGCGGTAGACCAGGAAGCCGTGGGTCGTGAAGATGGCCTCGTCGCCCGGCCCGACGTAGCTGTAGGTCACGAGCGACAGAAGGTCGTCTGAGCCGCAGCCGCAGACGACACGGCCGGAGTCGAGGCCGTAGCGCCTGGCGATGGCGTCGCGCAGTCGCGCCGCAGCACCGTCGGGGTAGAGTTCGAGCTTGTCGGCCGCCGCCTTAAAGGCCGCCACGGCCTTGGGCGAGGGGCCGAGCGGGTTCTCGTTCGAGGACAGCTTGTAGACCTTGACGCCCGGCGCGGCGTCGCTTCTGCCCGGCACATAGGCCTCGATGGCGAGGACGCCCGGGCGGGGAACGGGACGGGGACTTGGGTTCGGTGACCTGGGGTTCGGTGACATGGATCAGCTCTGAAACGGGAAGGGGCGGTTCAGCCGGCGTTCGGAACAGCCGGGCCGCGGAAATCGTAGCGGGCTGCGTGGCTGCCGATCCAGGCCACGCGGGTATCGCCCGCATCCGTGACCAGGCGGTCGCGCAACCGGCGGGCCGAGCCTTCGCCCATCGCGCTGTCGCCTGGCGTGGCGCTTCCGCCTGGCAGCGCCACCAGGAGAGCGAGGCCGTCGTCGTCGGCCGCCTGCTCGAGGATCTCGCCCCCGAGAGCCGCGACCGCGGCCGGAATGTCGTCGCGCCACCGGTCGACCCAGAGGCTGTGGACCACGACCTCGGTGGCAGGTGTCGCGGCCGACGGCATGGCGATGACGAAGACCGGCATTCCGGCCGGGTGGTCGGGGCGCTCCACGAAGGGCAGGCGCGCGATGATCTTGGGGGCATCGGGACCGGCGAGGCCTCGCCACCAGGCGCCGGCACCGATGCCGCCGTGCAGCCGCACGAGCCCGAGATCGGTGCGGGCCTGCTGCACCGCCGCGATCACTGCGGTGGCGCCGTCGTGCACCCGGAGCGGCACCGTGAAGCCGAAGTGGAAGCGGGCCGAATCGCGCATCGCCGCGTCGCCGGCCGAGGCATCGGCGTGGACCGCGTAGGCGGCCTGCACGTGGGTGAAGGTCGAGATGATGATGCGCCAGATGCCCTCGACCGTATCGAGGGGCAGGCGGCCGCGGTGGCGCTCCGCGATGTGGCGCATCATGGAGGATTCGCGGTCGGGCCGGAAGGCCGAGCCGCCGCCGGCCCGCGCCTTCACGGCGATCAGCCGATCGATGATGGCGCCCCGCGCGATCAGGCTCTCGTGCATCGCGGCGTCGATGCGATCGATCTCGACCCGAAGGTCGCCGAGCGTCTCGGCCTCGGGGGCGGCGCGGTCGGTTGCGGGCGAAGCTGTCATGGCGGGGGTTCGGGAAAGGGTGCCTGCCTTGTAGCGGGCGCGCGGCGGCCGTGCAAAGGGTCGGACGCCCGTGCTCCTTCCCGTAACGCCGGCCGGCGGGTCTGCGAATGGCGTGACCGCTGGTGTTGCATTCTTGCAATGCCGCCGAATTGTCACGACGGAGCGACTCGATAGCCTTGTCCCGGCCTCAAACGACCGTATGATGTTCATACGGTCGTTTGGGATCGGGGAGCGTTTCGCGATGATGCGCACGACGTCTGGCCTACCGCGTTCGGTGGGAAAATGGGTGTCGCAGGTTTCCGCCTCGGCCGGAGCCACCCTGGTCGCCATGATGGTCTATGGCGCGCTTCCCAAGGCCGCGACACCGCCGGCACCGCGGCCCGAGATGACCAGTGGTGGCAAGTTCGCGGCCCGCGTCGCCCATGCCTCGTCGGAAGCCTATGACGGTCTCGACACCATGCCGCTGCCGCACCTGGCTGCGCCCGCGCCCGCGGCCCCGGCCGCCTTCCTGTTGGCGCCGGTTCCTGCCCGTATGGCTGAGCCGGCCGACGCGGCGCAGCCGGTCGCGTCGGGCCAGCCGCCGCTGTCCGGCCAGCCTTTATCCACCGGCCGGGTTCACCAGGCCGCCTGGGATGGCGCTATCGTCCCCAAGACTGCGAGATCGGCAGCACGAAGCGAAGCCCGGTCCGTCTCGGCGCCGGTCTCTCGGGTGCCGACGGGCGATAGCGGGGCCATGGCGATCCCGGCCCCCGACCTCACCCAAGGCGCCGACGGCCTGCTGGCCGGAGCCATGTCGACGGCCCGCAACGCCTGGGATGTGACGGCGTCGGCCAGCGGTGCCCTGGTCTCGCGCCTGACAACCCTGACGCCTTGACCGAGCCAACGCCCGATTCGGGACAATCGGCCGCCGACCCCGGCGCTTTGGCGCCGAGACGGCAGGGCGAGGCGACGCGGCGCGCCTTGATCCAGGCCGCCGTCTCGGTCTTCGCCGAGCACGGCTACGAGGCCGCGTCGGTGCGGGTCATCACGGCGAAAGCCAAGGTCAACCAGGGCGCCATCACCTATCATTTCGGCGGCAAGGACGGCCTCTACCGGGCCGTGCTCGAGACCGTGCGCGACAGCCTCGGCGCGCAACCGCTGCTCTCCGCCGCCGATGTGGACCGCTACACCCCCGAGGAGACCGTGAGGCTGTTCATCCGGCAGACCCTCGCGGCGCTCGGCGAGAGCATGCGGGCCAAGCGGTACCTGCGCGTCATGGCCTGGGAGCAGTTGCGCCCGACCGCGGTTCGCCGTCGGCTCTCGGCCGAGAAGCCGTTCGCGGCCGTCGTGCTGGCCGGGAGGATCGTGCGCCGGCTCCGCCCGGAAGCGGACGAGCGGACCGTGGCGGTGGCGACGGCCTGGCTCATGGGCCAGATCGTCACCTTCGTGCGCGACGGCGAATATCTGGCGGCTCCCCCGTTCAGTCTCGTGCTCGACGCCGCCTCGCTCGATGAGCTTGTCGAGCGTTTGACTGAGCTCTGCCTCGGCGGGCTGGCGGAAGTCGGCCCGCGCCATCAAGCTTAACAACAATTAATGCGCCGAGCCGGTCTGCAACCGGGACCGGCAGGGCTGACGGCCTTGCCGGCCCAAGCGGTTGGGACCATATTGCGGATGAGCTCGACTGCGGCATGTCGTGGGCGAGCCGGCGCTTCTCAGGAAGTGCCGTCACCAGAGAGGATCCCATGTCCGACTTCGACCGCAATGCAACGTTCCGCCCCGGCGGGACCGCGGCCCGGGCCGGCGCTGCCGTCGACCAAGGCCTGCGCTCCTACATGCTCGGCGTCTACAACAACATGATGCTGGGCCTCGGCATCACGGGCCTCGTGGCGCTCGGCACCAATAGGCTGGCCGTGACAACCGATCCGGCGGATGCTGCAGCGCGCTTCCATAGCATGTACCTGACGAGCTTCGGCGTGGCGCTCTACGGCAGCCCGCTACGCTGGCTCGTCATGCTGGCGCCGCTGGCCTTCGTGCTGTTCTTCTCGTTCCGCATCGATCGGATGTCGGCCGCCTCGGCCAGGAACCTGTTTCTCGGCTTTGCGGCCGTGATGGGCCTCTCGCTATCGTCGATCCTGCTCGTCTATACCGGGCAGTCGGTCGCCCTGGCGTTCTTCGAGACGGCCGCGACCTTCGGCGCGCTCAGCCTCTACGGCTACACGACCAAGCGGGACCTGTCGCCGATCGGTTCCTTCCTGATGATGGGTTTGTTCGGGCTGATCATCGTGATGGTGGTCAACATCTTCATGCAGAGTTCCGCACTGCAGTTCGGCATCTCCATCCTGGCGGTCGGCATCTTCGCGGGCCTGACGGCTTGGGACACCCAGCGCATCAAGGAGATGTACTGGGAAGGGGATGGCGTCGATGTCGCTACCAAGAAGTCCATCAACGGCGCCTTGATGTTGTACCTCGATTTCATCAACATCTTCACGGCCCTGATCCAGTTGACGGGCAGCCGCAACAACTGATCGTCGGCCATGCCGAAGCGTCGATGAGCCCCGGAGCGATCCGGGGCTTTTTTCATGGCCTCAGCGGAACGAGAAGAAGCAGCGCGGCCATTTGCGGCTGGGCGACATCGCAGTGACGGACGCTTAAGCATATCGACCTAACCTCTGCCGAGGATGGGGCAGGGAGGCTTTGCCCGGTGGGTCGACCGCCGGCCACGCCCGCGACGCCGCCGATCCATGGGCTAGACTGCGGGTTGTCCGTGCGAATCACGACGTTCATGCCGATCGATTTCATGCCGGAAACCGCGCGCGAGTTTCTCGGCCGCCGCGTCGCCGAACTCGGCGGGGCGACGCTCCTCGGGGGCGTTGCCGGTGTCAGTCTGGCATTGGCGACCTGGTCGGTGCACGATCCGAGCTGGAACCATGCGGCGGCGGGCGCTGTCCGCAACCTTGCGGGACCGGCCGGCGCCGTGACGGCCGACCTCATCATGCAACTGACCGGCGTCGCCGTCGTGGCGATCCTGCCTCCGGTGGTCTGCTGGGGTTGGCGCCTGCTGACCCGGCGCAGGCTCGACCATCCCCGCCTCCGGGCGACGTTGCTGCTCGTGGGCGGTGTCGCCGCCGCGGCTCTGGCCTCCTCGCTTCCGGCGACCGACCGCTGGCCTTTGCCGAGCGGTCTGGGCGGCATCATCGGGGACGGCATGCTGGCGCTGCCGCGGCATATCCTCGGCCGATCCGAGCCTGCGCTGATGATCGTGGCGCTGTGCTTTGCGGGCGTGGCCATCCTGGCCTTGACGGCCTCGGCCGGTTTCGGGCTCAGGCCGACGCCCGGCGAAGACGACGACGATGTCGCGGCTGCCTATGATTGGGTGCCGGTTCCGAAGGCGCTCCGGCAGCCCTTCGAGGACGATGCCGACGGCGAACCCGGAATGGCGCTCGTGTCGGTCGGGGCCGCCATCCATGCGGGGCTCAGCGCGAAGGCGGCCGTGGAACGGCTGTTCCGGCGAGGGCGGAAGACTGATGGGGAAGCGTCCCCGCCACGCGCACCCTGGCTCGACCGCGATGCCGATGCGCCCTTCGCCGAGTCTGAACGACATGGCGCACGCAGGACCGAGCGTGTGGAACCGAGCTTCGAGGCCGCAGAGCCCGCGGCCCGCGAAAGGCGCGAGCCGCCCTTCTCGGCGCCGGGCGATCCCGCCCGGTCGGCCCCCGCGACATCCCGGCCGGCCGTCGGTCCGGCCGGCCCAGGCCGCGACGACACAGGTTCCGTCCTGTCCCGCGTCAAAGCCGAGGCGACGCCCGCACGCCAGCTTGCGGACCGGGGTGGCGCCGAGAGGCGGGGTCTCGGCGGGCACGGCGCCGACCGGCGCGACGTGGATTACGAATTGCCGTCGCCCGCCATCCTGACCGAGCCGAAACGCATCTCCGGCCATGTGGTATCGGAGGATTCCCTGACACAGAATGCCAGGCTGCTCGAAGGCGTGCTCGAGGATTTCGGCGTTCGGGGCGAGATCATCAACGTGCGGCCCGGCCCGGTCGTCACCCTCTACGAACTCGAGCCCGCGCCCGGCATCAAATCATCCCGGGTCATCGGCCTCGCCGACGACATCGCCCGCTCGATGTCGGCCGTCTCGGCGCGCGTCGCCGTGGTGCAGGGCCGCAACGTCATCGGCATCGAACTGCCGAACCAGCGTCGCGAGACCGTGTTCTTACGCGAGCTCGTAGGGTCTTCGGACTTCACCGGAAGCAAGCACAAGCTCGCCATCGCGCTCGGCAAGACGATCGGCGGCGAGTCCGTCATCGTCGACCTCGCCCGCATGCCGCACCTGCTGGTCGCAGGCACCACGGGCTCGGGCAAGTCGGTCGCCATCAACACCATGATCCTGTCGATCCTCTATCAGCTGAGGCCGGAGCAGTGCCGGCTCATCATGATCGACCCCAAGATGCTGGAACTCTCGATCTACGAGGGGATCCCGCACCTGCTCACCCCCGTCGTCACCGACCCCAAGAAGGCCGTGGTGGCCTTGAAATGGGCCGTGCGCGAGATGGAGGACCGCTACAAGAAGATGTCCAAGGTGGGGGTCCGCAACATCGACGGATTCAATGCGCGAGTGGCCGAGGCCGCCACGACGGGCGAGGTCATCACCCGGACCGTGCAGACCGGATTCAACCGCGAGACCGGCGAGCCGGTCTTCGAGACCGAAGAGATGGAACTCTCGCCGCTCCCCTACATCGTCGTGGTGGTGGACGAGATGGCCGACCTCATGATGGTGGCGGGCAAGGACATCGAGGGCGCCATCCAGCGGCTCGCCCAGATGGCGCGCGCGGCCGGCATCCACCTCATCATGGCGACCCAGCGGCCCTCGGTCGATGTCATCACCGGCACCATCAAGGCCAATTTCCCGACCCGCATCTCCTTCCAGGTGACCTCGAAGATCGATTCGCGCACGATCCTGGGCGAGCAGGGCGCCGAGCAGCTGCTCGGCCAGGGCGACATGCTCTACATGGCGGGCGGGGGCCGCATCTCCCGCGTGCACGGACCTTTCGTCAGCGAAGGCGAGGTCGAGAGGGTGGTGGCGCATCTCAAAACGCAAGGCCATCCCGACTACCTCGACGCGATCACCGACGATGTCGAGGCCGACGCCACCAGCGCGGAACAGGAGCCCGCGGCACCTGGCAGCCTCGAGGCCGAGGAAGCCGGCGACCTCTATGGCCGCGCCGTGGCGATCGTTCTGCGCGACAAGAAATGCTCGACCTCCTACATCCAGAGGCGTCTGTCGGTCGGTTACAACAAGGCCGCGTCGCTGGTCGAGCGGATGGAGCGCGAAGGACTCGTGGCGGCCGCCAACCATGCCGGCAAGCGCGAGATTCTGGCGGTTGGCGACGATTCCGAGCGCGGCCGTTATCCGGCGATCGACGAGGACTGACGCCATCTCGGCGGTCGTCGTTTTTGCTGGCCCGGCCGGCTGATCGCTCGCCCTGGCCGATACGTCTCACAAACGCCACACCGGGCTCCTATCGCGCGGCTCATGGATTGCTGGAAACGCTGCATGATTCGCCCCGTCCCGATCGCGCTGTCGCTTGCCGCACTGATCGGGACCTCCGCACTGGCCGAAACGCCGCCGCTGAACCTGCAGACGAGTAAATTCGGCACCCAGAAGGCCGTGGGTACGCCCGAGCCGGTCGACGCCGATGCCGTTGTGGCCAAGGCCAACACCTACTTCAATGACGACAGCACCATGATCGCCAATTTCACCCAGATCGGGGGCGACGGGCGTCGGACGGACGGCAAGCTTCTGATCGAGAAGCCGGGCCGGATGCGGTTCGCCTATGCGCCTCCCGCCACTCTGGAGATCGTCGCGGATGGCAGTTCCGTCGCCGTCATCGACCGCAAGCTCCACACGCAGGACCTCTATTTCATCGGGCAGACGCCGCTGAAATTCCTGCTCAACGACCATGTCGACCTTGCCAAGGACACCAAGATCACCGGCGTCACCGGCGACAAGACCTCGGCCACGATCGACATCGAGGACAAAGCCACCTTCGGCGGCACATCCAAGATACGCCTCACCTTCGAGCTGCAGCCCTTCGGCCTGAAGCAGTGGACCGTGGTGGATCCGCAAGGGTACGAGACGTTGGTGTCCTTGTCGGACATCGATCTGAGCACCAAGCCCGATGACAACCAGTTCAAGATCAATACCGAGCGGATGCTGAACACCCGCAAGTGATCCGAGCCTCCGGTGCGGCCACGGCCGGCAGCCACCATCATCGAATGCGATGTCCTTTGAGTCTCACGATCGCGTCCTGGAACATCAACTCCGTCCGCCTTCGGCTGCCCTTGGTGAGGCGGTTCGTCGAATCGGCCCGTCCCGACGTGCTGTGCCTGCAGGAGACCAAGGTTCGCGATAGCGAGTTTCCCTTCGGCCCGTTGCGCGATCTCGGCTACGACCACATCGAGATCAACGGGCAGAAGGGCTACCATGGGGTCGCGATCCTATCCCGACTGCCGATCGGCCGGGTCGAGCGTGGGCCCTTCTGCCGCGAGAGTCATGCCCGCCATATCTCGGTCACGCTGGCCGAGGCTGCAGGACCGGCGGCCGGCGTCACCATCCACAATTTCTATGTACCGGCGGGAGGCGACGAGCCAGACCCCGAGATCAACCCGAAATTCGCTCACAAGCTCGATTTCCTCAACAGCATGGCCCGGGGACCGCACGAGCGACACTTGACCCCCGAGCGTGCCGTCGTGGTGGGCGACCTCAACATCGCGCCGCTGGAAACCGACGTTTGGAGCCACAAGGCTCTGCTGAAGGTGGTCAGCCACACCCCCGTCGAGGTCGAAGGCCTCGGGCGCGTGCAGGCAGCGGGCGGCTGGATCGATGCCATGCGGGACCACACCCCGCCGAGCGAAAAGCTCTACACCTGGTGGAGCTATCGCTCGCCCGACTGGCAGGCGGCCGACAAGGGCCGTCGGCTCGACCATGTGTGGCTGAGCCCGGATCTCCGCGGGCATCTCGGCGCCGTGACGGTGACGCGTGAGGCCCGGGGCTGGGACAGGCCGTCCGACCATGTCCCCGTCATGGCCGAGTTGCGGCTTTGACGGCGTCCAGCCGGCGGCTCAGGCGCTCCGCCCAGTAGCGGCGCAACGCGACGGCATTGCTCGGATAGGCTTCCAGCACGCGCATCATCACCGATCGGGGGATCGCCACCGTGGTCGTGGTTCCGGCCGCGGTCGTCGTGGCGCTTCGGAAGCCCGGCGCCAGGAGGGCGCTCTCGTCGAGCAGGGTGCCCGGGCCGACCGGGCGGATCGCCCGGGTGTCCCCGTGCCCCGTGTCGAGCGCCAAGGCGCCACTCACCACCAGCACGGCACCGTCCGTGGGATCGCCGCGGCGGAACAGGAGGTGACCGGACGGGAGAGCGCGGGCTTCGGCCGAAAAGGCCACGAGACGGAGCGCGTCTTCGTCGAGACATGACAGAACCGGCAGTGTTCGCAGTCGCGCCATATCCGTGCCGAGTGCCATGCCGCGTCGCTCCTGGTCTGCAAGGCTCAGGCCATCAGGCGATAGCCGCCCGCCTCGGTCACCAGGATCCTGGCATGGGCCGGGTCCTCCTCGATCTTTTGGCGCAGGCGATAGATGTGGGTTTCCAGCGTATGGGTGGTGACGTTGGCATTGTAGCCCCAGACTTCCCGAAGCAGCACGTCGCGCCCGACCACATGCCGGCCGGCCCGGTACAGGAAACGCAGGATCGCGGTCTCCTTTTCGGTCAGGCGCAAGCGGCACCCCTTGTCGGTCACGAGATATTTGGCGCTGGGCTTGAACGTGAAGCTGGCGAGTTGCAGCGACGCGTCCTCGCTGCCGTCATGCTGGCGCAGTTGTGCCCGGATGCGGGCCATGAGCACGGCGAAGCGGAACGGTTTCGACACGCAATCGTTGGCTCCAGCCTCGAGCGCCAGCACCACGTCGTCCTCCGAAGCCGTACCGCTCAGCATGATGATGGGGCGATTGAACCCGTCGGCCCTCAAGGCCTTCACGACTTCCTTGCCGTCCTGGTCCGGCAGGGCGACGTTCATGATCATCAGGTCCGGCCGTTCGTGCCGCAGGGCGTTGTGGGCCTGTTCGGCGTTTCCCACCGAATAGGCCGCGAATTCCTGGTGGCAGGCGATCTGTTCGGCCAGCGTGGCCCTGAGATCGTCGTCGTCGTCGACGATCAGGATCTTGCGGGCTTGGGCCATGGACGCTTCTTTCCAGCCATCGACGGGAATCGCGGACGACATGCAGGATTTCCGTGCTTTCCCGAGGCGCCAAGGTGCGCAAAGAAACGTTCGCGCGCAAGCGCCGCGGCGCTCCGAACCGGCGCGGCCTGCCGGATCGTGCGCGGTCCGGCCCGGCGTCGATCGCGGCTCTCTGCATTCCGGGCCGACATGGACCCGTGGCGGAGAGGCGCCTCGTGACGGCACGGCCCTCTCGACGGGTCGGGTCCGATGATCCGCATCTACTTCCGCGTCCTCCGCGCGCTCGGTGCCGAGATGCGCCTCGCCGTGGTTCTCGTGCTGGCCAATGCGGTGCTGGCGGCCGCGCAGTTCCTCGAACCCGTCCTGTTCGGCCGCATCATCGACGGCGTCACGGGGGCCGGGGCTGCGACGGGCACCGCGGCTTGGGGCGGCGTGGTGCCACCGCTGCTCGCCTGGGGCGCCCTGGGGCTGTTCAACATCCTGTGCGGCGTGGCGCTGGCCTTCAACGCCGACCGTCTCGCGCACCGCCGCAGGCTCGACCTCACGGCAGGCTTCTTCGAGCATGTGCTGCACCTGCCGACGAGCTTTCACGCCGCCAACCATTCGGGCCGGCTGCTCAAGGTCATGCTGGAGGGCGTCACCGGCATGGCAGGGCTCTGGCTGTCGTTCTTCCGCGACAATTGTGCGTCCTTCGTCGCGCTGGCCGTGATGCTGCCGCTGTCGCTGGCCGTGAACTGGCGCCTCGGGCTCCTGCTGATCGTGCTGGTGGCGGCCTCGGGCGGCGTGACCCTCCTGGTCCTGCGCCGAACGGAAAGGCTGCAGCACCGTGTCGAGCGCCACAACAGCGGCCTTGCCGAGCGCGTGGCCGACAGTTTCGCCAACGTTTCGGTCATCCAGAGTTTCACGCGCGTCGCCATCGAGACCCGTGGCCTCAAGGACGTGATCGATGCCGTGCTGACGGCCCAGATGCCGGTGCTGTCCTGGTGGGCGCTGGCCGCCGTCGCCACGCGGGCCGCCTCGACGCTGACGCTGTCGTCGATCTTCGTCCTGGGATTGGCGCTGCACTTCCGCGGCCTCGCCACGGTGGGCGAGATCGTAGCCTTCATGAGTCTCGCGGCCGGCATGATCGCGCGCCTCGACCAGCTGGTCTCGTTCAGCAATGCCCTGTTCCTGCAGGCGCCGAAGCTGCGCGACTTCTTCGGCGTGCTCGACACGGTGCCGGCCGTGCGGGACCGCCCGGATGCCCGGAATCCGGGGCGCCTCACCGGGCGGGTGGCGTTCGAAGGCGTGGACTTCTCCTACGACGGCCGGCGCAACGCGGTCTCGGGCGTCACCGTCGCGGTGGCGGCGGGCGAAACGGTCGCGCTGGTCGGCGCGACGGGCTCGGGCAAGTCGACGACGCTCGGTCTGCTGCACCGCGTGTTCGATCCCGTGCGGGGTCGCATCACGGTCGACGGCACGGACATCCGCGATTTCACGCTGACGGGGCTGCGCCGCAACATCGGGGTGGTTTTCCAGGAACCCATGCTGTTCGCGCGCTCGATCGAGGAGAACCTTCGGGTCGGAGCGCCGAATGCGAGCGCGGCCGATATCGCCTCGGCGCTGCAAGGAGCCCGCGCGGCCGAATTCGTGGCCCGCCAGCCGAACGGCCTCGCGACCGTGCTGGGCGAACGCGGCCGCTCGCTGTCGGGCGGCGAGCGCCAGCGCCTCGCCATCGCCCGTGTGCTTCTCAAGAACCCACCGATCCTCCTCCTTGATGAGGCCACCAGCGCGCTCGATGCCGTGACCGAACGGCAGGTCCAGGACGCGATCGACACAGCCGCTCGCGGGCGCACCACCTTCATCATCGCGCACCGGCTCTCGACCGTGCGCCGCGCCGACCGCATCCTGGTGTTCCAGGATGGGCGTGTCGTGGAGGAGGGCACGTTCGACGACCTGCTGGCGCGGGGCAGGTTGTTCGCGGATCTCGCACGGGCGCAAGGGTTCGAGGTCGCGGCGGCGGAGTAGAGATCGACACCATCGGGATATCGGCTGGCCCACCAGGGCGACTTGGGTTAGCTTTGCCCATGGTGGCGGTCTTTCGCGCTCATGGACTTAAGGTCGATATCTATCTCGATGATCACGAACCCGCTCACGTCAATGTCTTCGGGGACGGACAGGCCAAGGTCGACCTCGTTGGCACGAACGGATCGCCCGAGCTGGTTTGCGCCGATGCATGAAGCGGAACGAGATTCGGCGTGCGATGGCGCTTGTCGCCGACCATCGCGACAGCCTGCTCGAACGGTGGAAGAATCTCGATGGCTGATGTAACCGATGCCGAGATCGACGCCGCCCTGGAGCGGGGTCGCGGTTGGGGCACCGCGGAGCCCCGCGCTCGTCACGTTCGCTACAACCGAAAGCGCGACCGTGTGGTCTTAGAGCTGACCAACGGGTGTACCTTCGCATTTCCCCCGCGCTCGATCCAGGGATTGGAGTCAGCATCGGGCGACGACATCGCGCGTGTCGAGATCCTGGGTGCCGGCGACGGCCTGCACTGGGACCTGGGCGACACGGACATCTCGATCGCCGGCCTGCTGGCCGGCAGGTTCGGGACGAGAGCCTTCATGGCTCGTCGGGCCGCTCAGCTGAATACGACGACCGCAGCGGGCGAGGAGGGTCGAACGCGGAAGCGGGGGTAGGACGTCGGCTCACGCCGCCTTCTCGACCAGCATGCGGCGCGCGCGCGCCACCTTCATTATGGCGCACCGGCTCTCGACCGAGTGGCCCGCCGACCGTATCCCGGTGTTCCGGAATGGGCGTATCGTCGAGGAGGGCGGCTTGAACGCCCTATTAGCACGGGGCGGGCTCTTCACGGCGCTGGCGGGCGCGCAGGGGTTCGAGGTCCCGCAGGCGGGGTAGAACTGGTACCGATTCAGCAAATGGATCCGCTCCCGACCCTTGCAGGAACCCGGCTTAAGCGGCCGTCTTACGCCATCCGGCCGCTAGCGCGCCGGCGCCGATCAGCAGCGTGCCGCCGGTCCGGTTGACGATCCGCTGCACTCGGGGCTGCCGCAGCCGCTGCCGGGCCGCGGAGGCCAACATGGCGTAAGCGGCCGTGTTGAGGATCGCGAGCGTCACGAAAGTAGTCTCCAGCACGGCGACTTGCGGCAGGAACGGCGCGGAGGCCATGAGGAACTGGGGCACGAAGGCGACGAAGAACACGATGCCCTTGGGGTTCAGCGCCGTGACGGCGTAGGCGTGGGCGAACATGCGCGCCAGGCTGGCAGGCGGCGCGTCGCCCATGACGGCCGCGGCCACGGGCGCCCGCCACAGCTTCGCCCCGAGGTAGACGAGATAGGCTCCTCCGATCCAACGCAGGGCGGTGAACACCATGGCCGAGGCCGCCAGCACGGCCCCGAGACCGAGCATGGAGGCCGTCATGGAGGTGAGGTCGCCGAGTGCCACGCCGGCCACGATGGCGGCGGCCGGCCGGGGCCCGTGACCGAGCGCGTAGGAGATGACGAGCAGCACCGTCGGCCCGGGAACAGCGAGCATGATGGCGGATGCGGCGACGAAGGCGAACCAATGATCGATCGGCATGAGTACGCTCCTTGCAGAAGCACAGCCATCCACAGCAGGAACGAAGCCGCAAGTGCTGCTTTCCACCAGCGTACTTCTCCGCATCGCTCCGCTATCAGGTCGAGCGTTCGCACTGGCACAGCAATTTGACAACTCGCTCACGCCGCACTCTCGACCGCCTCGACAAGTACGCGGGTCGCGGCCCCGCCCCCGACCTGCGGCACTTCGATCTCGGCGCCTTTCGGAGCGCGCGGCGGCCTCTCCGAGCGGCATTGCGGAGGGCACGTTCCAGGACCTGCTGGCGCGGGGCGGGCTGTTCGCGACGTCCCACGGGCGCAAGGTCGCGGACGCGGGGTGGGAAAGGGCCGGTGATGGCCTTGCGCGGTCCTTCCTCGGCGCGTCCTCGCTGTTCCGAGGGTCCTGCTTCGCGGGTGCCGTCAGCCCCCGAGCACGAGGCGTAGCGAACGGGCAAGCTCGTCGCGGCGATAGGGCTTGTTCAGTACCGGCATCTCGCCGCGGCCGAGCACCTGGCCCTCATCGAGGTCTGCGACGTAGCCGGACGTGAGGAGAACCTTGATGTCCGGCCGGAGACGCCGTGCCGCGACGGCGAGTTGGGATCCGCTGATGCCGCCCGGCATCATGATGTCGGAGAACATGATGTCGATGCGGTCCATTCCCTTGAGATGATCGAGCGCTTCGGCACCGTTCCGCGCGACGATCACCCGATAGCGGAGCTCCTCCAGGCTCTCGACCGCCATGCCGAGCACCTGCTCGTCGTCCTCGACGAGGAGCACCGTCTCGCCGTCCACGGCGCGGCGTAGCGGAAGCGTGCCGCTCGACGTCGTTCCGGTCTCCTCGGCGGCGGGATCGACGGAACAGGGGAACAGCAGCTTGACCGTCGTTCCCGATCCGACCACGGACTCCATGGCGGCAAAACCATGGGCGCTGCGCGTGAAGCCGTAGACCTGGCTGAGCCCGAGGCCGGTGCCTTTGCCGACGTCCTTGGTCGTGAAGAACGGCTCGAAAACCCGCTCGAGCACCTCGGGCGCGATACCCTGTCCATTGTCCGTGACCGAGATCTCGACATAGGCGCCAGGCGCGACGTTCCTGTCCGCGACAGCGGCGGCATCGAGACGGACGTTGCGGCTTCGGACCTCGATGAGGCTGCCGCCTGGACCCGTGTCCATGGCGTCACGCGCGTTGACGATCAGATTGAGTACCGCTGCCTCGAATTGCGCGGGGTCGATCCGGATCGGATTCAGGCCCGGATCGAGATCGAAGCGAAGCTCGACGGCCCCGCCGGCCGCCCGGTCGGCCAGCGGCTTGAAGTCGAGGAGGAGCCTGTTCGGATTCAGCGTCTGCGGCCTCAGCATCTGCCGGCGCGAAAAAGCCAGAAGCTGCTGGGTCAGTTGCTCGCCGCGCCTCGCCGCGGTCATCGCGGCCTCGGCCAAGCGCCTCACTCGCGCGACCGGCTCGGGGCGACGCATGATCATGTCGAGACCACCGACGATGACGGTCAGCAGGTTGTTGAAATCGTGCGCGACGCCGCCCGTGAGCTGCCCGATCGCCTCCATCTTCTGCGCCTGGCGCAGCGAATCCTCGGTGACGCGCTGTTCGGTTCGGTCCAGAACGATCCCGGCCATGCGGACCGGCAGGCCATGCGGGTCGTATTCGACCCGGCCTTTGACCGCGATCCAGCGGACGGCTGCATCGGGGCGGCGGATCCTGCATTCGACGTCGAGGCTGCCGTTTCTCACGGCGGACGCGAAGGCCTGGCGCACGGAGGGGCGGTCGTCGTCGAGGATATGGTCCAGGAAACGCTGCTGGCCCCAGGACGGAAGTGGACGGTCATAACCGAAGATGCGGTCGTGCCGTGGCGAGCGGCGCGAGGTGTCGTGCACGAGATCGAGGTCCCACGATCCCATCTCGGCGGATTCGAGGGCGAAGGATAGGGTTTCGCGCGCAGCCTCGACCTCGCGGGTCCGTTCCTCCACTCGACGCTCGAGCGTCTCGTTGGCTAGCCGGAGCCGTTCCTGCGCCTGCTCGCGTTCGAGGAGATGACCTCGTGCCTGATATTGTCGCCCACGAGCCCTCAGGGCGGCCGTGACGGCGCTGGTCAGCGTCTCGGCATGGATCGGACGTTCCAGCAGGACGACGTTGCCGAGCCGTTCCACGGAGGCGGCAGCATGTCCGGGACGTTTGCCTATCCGTTTGGTCACCAGCACGATGAAGGGGAAGTCCGACCACGGTGGCTGCCGGTCCAGCCAGTCGAACAACGCGCCGAAGGTCTCGTCGGAGATGGCCTCCTCGGTGACGATGGCAGCACCGGCGGCCACGCGCAGGGCATCCAGGAGGACGAGCGGGTCGTCCGCGGTCGTCGTCGACGTGCCGCTCCGGGCCAGCACCTGCTCGATGACCGCGGCGTCGCGGCCGCGCGGCGCCAGAACGATGACGCGTCTTTCGTTCATCTCCGAGATCGTCATCCTCCATCGTCTGGGCCGGCCGACGGTCCTCCCAGCAGGGCGGTGTTGCCGTTGTATGATGTGAGACCGGTCAGCACGCCCTGGAAGTCACGCAAGGCTTCCCCGACCTGCAGCCCCGCGGCCGTGAGCCGGAACTCCCGTATCGTGCGCTCATGAGCGTTGACGCGGCTTTTCACGACCGACATGGCCGACCTCACTTCGCCTTGCGCCTCGAAGAAGCGGAACAGGAGGATGCCGTCGCTGAGATAGCTGAGGTCGATGTCGGATCGCACTTCGCCGACGAGGCCGTGCTGGCCCAGCACCAGCAACGTCGTGACGCCCTGCTGGTTCAAGTAGGTGATGAGTTCGTGCATCTGCAGGATCAGGAACTGTTCGTCCGGCATCGCGTGCAGATAGGCGTTCAAGCTGTCGAGCCCGACGAAAGTCGAGCCTCCCTCTTCGACCGCCGTTCGGACTTTCCAGGCGAACTCGCCCGGTGCGAGTTCGGCCGGGTCGACCTGTGTGACGGTCAGCCTGCCGGATTCGACATGGGGGCGCAGGTCCATGCCGAGTGCCGCCGAGCGGGCCAGCAGCGTCGCCAATCCTTCGTCGAACAGGAAGTACGTCGCCTTCTCGCCCCGCTCCAGCGCGGTCAGCATGCAGCGGACCGATGTCGTGGTCTTGCCCACGCCGGACGGCCCGATCAACAGCATACTGGTGCCGCGCACCAGCCCGCCCCCGAGCAGAAGGTCGAGCTCGACCGAGCCGGTCGACGCTGCCGTGGCGTCGAAGGTCGCGCGGTGCTCGGCGGCGACCAGGCGTGGGAACACGGTGAGGCCGCCGGTGGCGAGGACGAAGTCGTGGTAGCCGCCGCGGAACTTGATCCCGCGCATCTTCGGGACATGAAGCCTTCGTCGTTCTGCCCCGAACTCGCGCGGCGCCTGCTCCAGCGAGATCACACCATGGGCGATGCTGTGGAGCTGTTGATCGCTGGGCTCCGAGGTGCGGTCGTCCAGCATCAGCACCGTGCAGCGGCGTTTGGCGAAGAACTGCTTCAGGGCGAGGATCTGGCGGCGATAGCGCAGCGGGTTGTTGGCGAGGAGCCGCAACTCCGACAGGCTGTCGAACACCACGCGCACCGGCTCGAGGTCGTCGACACGCCCGATCACCTCCCTCACGGTCTCGCCGAGCTCGACCTCGGACGGGTGTAGGATCGACTGTTCGCTGTCCGGATCCAGGCCGAGTTCGCTGACGAGTTCGTAGATCTCGATGGCGTCGAGCGACCATCCGTGGGTCGCGGCCGCGGCACGCAATTCGTCCGCAGTCTCGGACAGGGTGACGTAGAGGCCCCGTTCGCCACGTGCGGCGCCATCCCGAAGGAACTGCACCGACAGGGTCGTCTTGCCGGTGCCCGGGGTGCCTTCGAGCAGGTAAAGCCGGTCCGCCGTCAGGCCACCGCCCAGGATATCGTCCAATCCGGGAATTCCGGTCGAGACGCGGCGGAGAGGTTGTATCTCGCCACCACTCTCATTCGCTTCGTCGATCATCGGGCCTGCGGTCCGGCGGCAGATTTTCACCGATCAGCCGGCGTGGTCAGGGGGTGCCGCGCGAAAACCCCCACTTGGCCACGATGTATATCGACCGAAGCGCGCTGTCCAAGAGGCTCCATGTCGCCGCCCTCGAAAAAAGTGGCCTCCATGGCGTTTCCGCCCCATTCGGGGAGTGCTCGTTCCGCGATGGGGCCTCCGGCCGAGCGGGCGCGCAGACGCCTCAGTTCGCTTGCGAGCAACGCCATTTGCGATAGGCTTGCTGCAACAGCGACAATATCGGCGTTTCGGGGAGGTGTTGCATGGCTCGCGTTCAACCCGGTTTCGTTCAGCAATGAGCGGCCGCCTGCTGGAGCTTCGCGGCATCGAGAAGCGCTACGGCGGCGTGCACGCGTTGAAGGGGGTCGATTTCGAGCTGGCCGCAGGCGAAGTGCACGTGCTGCTCGGCGAGAACGGCGCCGGCAAATCCACGCTGATGGGGGTGCTTTCAGGCGCGGTCACGCCGGACGAGGGGACGATCAAGCTCGATGGAGTGGAGGTGCGCTTCGCGAGCCCGCGCGAGGCCCATGCGGTCGGCATCGCCATGATCCCGCAGGAACTCGACCTCGTTCCCGGGCTCACCATCGCCGCGAACCTCTTCCTCGGCAACGAGATCACCAGGGGCGGCGTACTGGCCCATGGCGCGATGCGGCACAAAGCGCAGGATCTGCTGGCCCGGGCCGGCGTGTCGCTCGATGCCACCCTGCCAGTGTCGAGCTTGCGCATGGGTGAGCGGCAGTTGGTCGCCATCGCCAAAGCCCTGTCGGCTATGGCCCGCATCCTCATCATGGACGAGCCCACCGCGGCTCTCTCGGCCGTGGAGGCCGACCATCTCTTCACCGTGGTGCGGGAGCTTTCCGTCCGCGGCGTCGGCATCGTCTACATCTCACATCGGCTCGAGGAGGTGGCGCGAATCGCCCATAGGGTCACGGTGATGCGCGACGGCGCGGTCGTCGGCACGACGACGCCTGACGCGCCGCAGGCGACACTCGTTCAGCTTCTGGTGGGACGGCCCTTCTCCGATCTCTTTCCCCCGCGCGCCGCCAAGCTCGGCAAGCCGATCCTGCGGCTCGATCATGCGGCCTTCGATCCCGACGTTCCTCGGGCCGGCTGGCAGGCTCCACGTGACGTCTCGCTGACCGTGCATGAGGGCGAGATCGTCGGCCTCGCCGGCCTGATGGGGGTCGGCCGCACCGAGTTTCTGTCGGCGCTGCACGGCTTCGGCGCGAGCGGCGTGTGGCGCGGCGCCGTCGAGGTGCGCGGCGCGCCGACGAAGCTCGGCAGCATCCAGGCGGCGCGGCAGGCAGGCATCGCCTATGTGACGGACGACCGCCGCGGCACGGGCCTCGTGCTCAATCACACGGTCGCGCAGAACGCCGTGATGTCGACGCTGAAACGGGTAACGCCGTTCGGCCTCGTGTCGCGCGCCCTCGAGCGCCGAGAGGTAGCGCGGGCGCTCGACGACTATGACGTCCGGCCTCGGCTGCCCGATGCCAAGGTCGTCAACCTGTCGGGCGGCAACCAGCAGAAGGTCGTCTTCGCCAAGGAACTGATGAACGGTCCAAGCCTGCTGCTGCTCGACGAACCGACCCGCGGCGTCGACGTGGGGGCCAAAGCCGAGATCTACCGCCGCTTGCGCGGCCTTGCCCAGGCGGGCCTCGGCGTGCTGGTGGCCTCTTCGGAACTGACCGAACTCATCGGGCTCTGCGACCGCGTGATCGTCATGCACGAGGGCCGTACGATCCACGAGTTCGGTCCGGGACCCAGCGAGGAGGCGGTTCGACGGATGAGCGAAGGTGAGAGCGAGGCCGCATGAGCACCGTCCCGGTCTCCACTCCTGCGGCGCCTACGGTCGTCCGACGGCTCCGCAATCCGCTCGCCTATCTGGTACGGTTCCAGAGCCTGCTCGGGCTGATCCTCGTCATCATTGCGGGTCTCATCTTCTCGCCGCGTCGGCACGGCCACATCCTGTTCATCGCGCCCGACAATATCGCGAACATCATTCGCTCCATCTCGGAAACCGGCATCCTGGCGCTCGGCATGACCTTCGTGATCATCGCGGCCGGCATCGATCTTTCGGTCGGCGCCGTACTGGGCCTCTGCTCGGTGCTGACCGCGACGCTGCTCGTGAACGAAGGCTGGAGCCTCTGGACGACGTTACCGCTCGTCGTCTTCACGGGCGTCGTATTCGGCGCTTTCCAGGGCGCGATTTCCACGAAGTTCCGCATCCAGGCCTTCATCGTCACCCTGGCGGGGCTGCAGGCGGCGCGCGGCCTCTCGTTGATCGCGTCGAACAACGCCTTCATCAACATCAACTACGGCGAGGGACCGGGCAACGCGCCGCCGGCTTTTGCCGTGCTGGGCGAGCGGATCGGCGGGGTATTTCCGGTGGCGACGCTCGTCTTCCTCGTGCTCGCCGTCATTGCGGCTTTCGTGCTCGTCAACACCCGCTACGGCCGTTACGTCTTTGCGGTCGGAGGCAACGAGAAAGCGGCGCGGCTGTCGGGCATCCCGGTCAACTGGATCAAGATATCGGTCTATGGGCTCACCGGATTCGCGTCCGCCGTCGCCGGGATCGTGCATGCTGGGCAGTTTTCGTTCGGCAGCCCCAATGACGGAACGGGTTACGAACTCAATGCGATCGCGGCGGTGGTGATCGGCGGCACCGATTTGTTCGGCGGCGCGGGCTCGATGGTCGGGACCATCGCGGGTGCCGTGATGCTTGGCGCCCTCGCCAACATCCTGCAGCTCAACGACGTCAGCGCCGCCATGCAACTGCTCGCGACGGGCGCCATCATCGTGATCGCGGCGGCGCTGCAAACCTACGTGGTCGGCCGCGGAGGCGGGACGCGTTGAACGCTGTCGCGCTCGTCAGGGCGCGGCGGAACAAAAACAGGACTGGGAGGACCATATGAAAATTGTCATGCAAGCCGCCGCACTTCTTGCGAGTACCGCTTTGGCATCGGGCGCTTTTGCGGCCGGCAAGCCGCTCGCAAAGGATTGCGGTCCAAACAACGACTACACGATCGGCTTCAGCCAGGCGAACTTCAAGGAACCCTATCGCGAGCACGTGAACCACGAACTCGAACGACTCGTGAAGAACTATCCGAAGTTCAAGCTCGTCATCGCGGATGGCCAAGCCAATGTGAACACGCAGGTGTCACAGGTCGAGAATTTCACGACCCAGCAGGTCGACCTGCTCATGATCTCGCCTTTCGAGGCGGCGCCGCTGACACCCGTAGTCTCGCGTGTCTACAAGTCTGGCGTCCCGGTGATCGAACTCGACCGCAAGACGACGGGCGACGAATACACGGCGTTCGTGGGCGGCGACAACCATCAGATCGCCAAGGAAGCCGGCGAATGGGCGGCCAAGACCCTGATGCCGGAGGGCGGTGAAGCCGCGATCCTCGAAGGATTGCCGAGCTCATCGCCTGCCATCGAACGTCTCGAAGGCTTCAAGGAAGGCGTCGCCGCCAACCCGAAGCTCAAGGTCGTGGCGGTGCAGCCGGTCGACTGGATGGAGGACAAGGCCGTGACGGTGTTCTCGGCCATGCTGCAGGCCCACCCCGACATCAAACTCGTCTACACGAGCAACGATCTCGCGGCCTCCGGCGCCTATATCGCGGCCAAGCAGGCCGGCAAGACCGATATCAAGATCATCGGCACGGATGGCCTGCCCGGCCCCTCGGGCGGCATGCGCTCTGTCGCCGACGGCCAGTGGGCCGCCACCTATACCTACCCGACGGGTGCCGCCCAGGCGCTCGAACTCGCCAAGAAGATTTTGATCGAATGTGCGACCGAGGTGCCCCGCAACGTTGTGGTGCCGAGCCAGCGCATCGACCAGAGCAACGCCAAGGAGCTGTTCGGCAAGGAACAGTTCTGAGACGAACTGGGGAAGCAGGCCTGATCCTTCCCGATCGAGAGGCAGCGACCGAGTTCGGATGACCGGTCTCCCGGGGACGCTGGAACGACGTTCCTCGGGAGCACCAGGATGACGGCCGTGTGGCAACGACGCCCCGCTGCCGATCAGCGAATTTCCAAGCCGGTCCGACCAGGCCGGAGCCAAGCACACCGATGACTGGCTTCGGGCGCGGCTGTCACGCCTATGACGAACATGAGGGCGATCCGGACATCAGGTGAAAGCGAGCGAACGTCCGCTTTCGCCCGAGCCAAACGGACCCGTCGTTGCGCCGGAAGGCCGAGCGTTCGCACCGGCGCGGCGACTTGCCCGAATGCTCACGCCGCCTTCTCGACCGCCTCGACCAGCACGCGGGTCGCGGCCCCGCCGCCCACCTGCGGCACCTCGATCTCGTCGCCTTCCTCGGAGCGCGCCACGGCCTCGCCGAGGGGGGTCGCGATCGACAGGAGGCCGCCCGCATGGTCGTCGACGCCTTCGGTGAGCCGCAGCGTGAGGCGCCGCCTGTCCGGGAACAGCAGCGCCACGCGGTCGCCGACCGCTGTCTCCTCGGCGCCGGCGCCCACCCGACGGCGCGGTTCAGCAGCGGCCACCACGTCGGGCGCCGTCGCGACGCGGTGCTCGACGACGCGGCCCAGGGCCGCCAGACCGGCCTCGCCCACCACCGGCACGATGCCCTCGCGGTCGAGCGTCGCCACGAGATCCGCCACGACGCCGTCGGGATCGCGGTAGAAGCTCGAGGCGAAGCAGCGCCAGAAGCGCCAGCCGACGCGCTCCAGGGTGCGCTGGCGGCGCATGTCGTCGCGCCAGCGCTCCGGCCCGTGAAAGCTGTCGCCGTCGCATTCGACCGCGAGGCGCCGTCCTTCGAGATCCTCGACGACGAGGTCGATGCGAAACCCCTCCGAGCCCACCTGGGGCGTGACCCGGTAGCCCAGCGCTACGAGACGGCCCAGCATGTCGCGTTCGAAGTCCGAGTCGCACCGGGCCGCGAGATCCCGGTCGTCGGCCGCGCGGGCCGGCATGGGATGCTCGAAATGCGCGATGAGCCGCGCCTTGAGGTCGTGCGCCGCAAGGTCGTCCCGCTCCACCGAACGCACCAGCACCAGGCGGTCGCGGGCGCGCGACGCCGCCACGTTGAAACGCTGTTCGTAGCGCAGCATGGTGAGCGAAGAGCGCCGCTTGCGGTCCGCCACCATGGACAGGAACACGACATCGCGTTCGTTGCCCTGGAAGGAGGCGGGGTTGCCGCAGAGCACCGCGTGGCGCTGCATGGCTTCCTCGCCGATGCGCTCGGTCAGGAGCACCCGCACGAGTTCCGCCTGTTCGGACCCGATCAGCGAGATCACGCCGATGCTGCGGTGCTGGTGGGCGGAGTCGGCGACGAGCGCCGCGATCTCGTCCACGATGACGTCCGCTTCCGCCCGGTTGATCTTGCGGGCGCCGTCGCGCGTGCCGTGCGGCACGAAGATGTCGACCAGCGGCGGATCGAACCGCTCCGCCGCCGCGGGGACGCGCAACGGCACGAGCTTCTCCGGGTAGAACTGCATCGAGAAGCGGATGATCGGCTCGACGCAGCGGAAATGCTCCCTCAGCATCAAGCGGTTGTCCGGGAACACGGCCCGCATCAGGTCGTAGAGACTCTCGCCCGGCTCCAGCAGGGCCTGATATGGCAGGTGGCGCAGATGATGGTGGCGGAGTTGCTCGATCTTGCTCTGTGTCACGAAGGGCGGCGTCGGGCTCACCTGGCGGTCGTCGCCGACCGCGAGGATCTTGCGGCCGCGCAGGAGCGCCGGCAATTCGGTGATGTCGGACTGCGACGCCTCGTCCAGGATCACGAGGTCGAACGCCGCCATGTCGGAGGGCAGTTGCTCGGCGACACGCCACGTCGGCATGATCCAGCAGGGCACCGCGTCGTAGCAGCGGGCCATGGCGTCGCGGGCGGAGCGACGGTGGCGCCCCGCGCCCTTGCCGGTGCCCTTGCCGAGCCGACCCAGCGCCCGCACGTATTCGACCAGCGCCGATTTGACCCGCGGCGAGAGACGTCGCTCCAGCGCCAGAAAGGCGCGCTCGCGCACGAGTTCGACGAAGAGCTTGCGACCGCGCTTGTCGGCGGCCTCGCGCTCCCGGGCCAGGGTCAGCAGCGCGTCCCGGCCGTCGATGCGGTCGAGGTGGTGTTCGGCCGCCGCGGCGTCCCAGGCGTCGCGCCAATGCTCGGGCAGCAGGGTAGGGTCGGGATCGACGCGCAGGCGCTCGGCCCAGAGCGGCGCCCCGGCGGCGGTCAGGAGCGCCGTGACACGGCGGATCTCGGCGAAGGGTGCCGCCAGTCCGCCGATCTCGCCGATGCGCCGGCGCAGCGTCGCCCAGAGCGCCGCGACCTTGTCGGCCGTGATGTCGTCCCGGCCCACGATCTCCCCGAGAAGCTGACGCGCCATCGTGGCGGTCCGGTCCTGGCCGGGGAACAGGGCCGCCGCGGCCCCTGCGGCATCGGCCACGGAAGCGAGCCGCGTCGCGCCCGCCGCCGACCTCAATTGGGCCGCGAGGGCGCGGGTTAAGCCCGGGTCACTCGCCAAGGTCTCGACGGCCGGCAGGGCGCGGGCGATCGCGCCACCGCAGGCGGCCTCGAGCCCGACGAGCGCGGCCCGGACCCCATCGACCTGCGCCAGCATGCGGGCGGCGGCCGCGGGGCCGCCGGGGTCCTGGCCTGCGTCATGTCCGGCCTCGATTGCGAAATGCCGCCATTGCGCCGCCAGCGCCACACGTCGGCCCGCGAGCGCGATTGCGGCCGCGACCGCGGCCCAGGGGTGGCCGTCCTGGCCGGGCGGCTGCCCGCGCACCAGCACGGCCGCGACCCGGTCCTTGGCGGGCGCATGGCCGATCGACAGCCGCGGCCAGAGCCTGTCGCCGCGGGCCGCGCGCTCGATCGCCCCGCAGGCCTCGGGATCCGCCGCGATGCCGTCCGGTAGGTCGATGGCGAAAGGCGCGAGCCGCACCCGCTCGGCTTCGATCTCCCACCATGCGCTGCAGAGATCCCGCAGCATCGTGGTCCACCCCGCTCCATCGCTGCGGAGCAGGGCGGAGACGATGGGCACCAGCCAAGCCTGCGCGCCCAAGACATCGGCTGCGGCCGCGAGGTCGTCGAGGCTCCGGCCGACGCGCGCTGCGGGGTCGGCGCCGGCGGGCGGCAGCCGCAGGCCCGGGAGAGGGCCATCCACGGCCGCTTCCGCGTCCTGCTTGGCTTCGATCAGATCGTCGTGCCAGCCCGCGACCTCTTCGGGCGACGGCAGGACCTCAAGCCCTGGCAGGACGGTGTCGAGGTGATCGAGGAACGCCGACGCGCTGGCCCGCGCGTTCCGCAGCGCCGCCAGGTTCTCATCGAGGAGGCCGGTCTCCGAGACGAAGAGCCGCGGCGCGTCGGCGAACCAGGGATGGCGCCCGCGCTCCGCCGCGACGCGGCGCGCCAGTGCGGCCGGCCTCTCGCCCTGCGGCCCGAGCGGCACGTCCTGCAGGGCCGCGATCTCCTCGGTCTCGCGGTCGATGGCGGCGAGGCGAGCGCGGATCTTGATGATCTCGGCCTCGCAACGGCGGATCGCCGACAGCCGGATCTCCGGGCGGCTCTCCTCGACCACGGACTGGATCTCGCGAATGGCGCCCTCGACCTGCCGTAGGCCCTGCCGCTCGCTCGACAGGATCGCGATGGTGAGGGGCCGCACTTTTTCGGGCAACTGATCGCGTAGCACGCTCAGTGCGGCTTCGCCCCGCGACACCACCAGCACGCGCTGTCCGAGTGCCAGGCCATGGCAGATGAGGTTGGCGATCGTATGGGTCTTTCCCGTGCCGGGCGGCCCCTGCACCACGAGGCCCTCGGCCTCCGCCAGACGGCGCACGATGGCGACCTGCTCCTCGTTGAACGGTTTGGGGAAGAACACGTCGCCGAAGACCGGGTCATCGTTCGGCTCGGACGCCTCCGCGCCGACCTCGCCGAGTCTGTCTCCGAGGGGGTCCCAGGGCAGCGATGCGGCCTCGGCCGGCGGGGTGACGAGCCGCTGGGCCAATCCCGTGACTTCAAGGCCACCCTGGGCCGCCGCCCTGAACCGGGCGATGTCGTCGAGAACGACATGATGCGAGCGGGGCCGCGCGTAAAGCACCCAGTCGCCCGTGATCAGGGGACCGTCGGCCGGGGCCGCTGTTGCGTCGTCCCTGTCGCGCCGGTAGCGGCCGTCCGGGGCGAGCCGCGCCGCCGCGGCCGCGAGCAGCGGCTCGAAGCTGTCTGGCCGGAACGGCGACAGCCCATCCTCGGCCTCGGCTCGCAGCACCTCGCGCCGCGCCACCTCGCTCAGGGCTCCGAGGTTCTCGCAGCCCATCTCCTCGTATGGCTTGAGATCGATCCGCGGCTCCGCGTCCGTCGGCCGGATCACGAGACGGCCATCGGCCGCGAGCTCGATCTCGACCCCGCAGTCGATCAGCGGCCGCTCGACAGTTCGGCTGTCCTGCTGCCAACGGACCGTGCCGATGCCCCACACCACCTCGACGGCGCTGTCGCCGCCGCCGAGTTCGAGTTGCTGCTGGAGCCGGTAGATCTGGCCGTAGACCGCGATCGTCCTGCGCCTTGTCGCCTCGCCGTCCGCCCAATCCTGCCAGACAGTTGCACGCCAGACTTCGACGTCCTGTTCGAGCCCGGGCTGATCTTCGAGGCGCAGCCGGAGATCGAAGGCGTCGGATGTCTCGCCGTCGCGCGCCGGCACGGGGGCGAAGTCCTCCTCGCCGGCCCGCTCGGCCGCGATCAGGGCACCGCGCTCGGCGGGCGTTACGGTGATCAGGCGCTCGCGGCGCAATGCCGGAGGGACCTGCGGGTCGGACGCGTCCAGGAGCCAGGGCGAGAGGCGCTCGGGTGGGGCGGGCGGGGCGGCGCGGGCCAGGCGCTCGACCGAGAGCCAGATCGGGCCGTCGGCGTCGGCGAGGTCGGTCGAAACACCCGGCAAGTTCGCGATCTCGTCGGCCCGGATCGCGACCGCCGCGCCGTCCGGCAACCGGTAATCGGCCAGGCGGAACGCCACGCGCTCGTCGAGTCGGACCACCTGTTCGACGTAGTCGAGGAGGTCTACGAGCTTCTCGGCCGTCGTCTTGATGGCGTTCAGGACCCGATCCTTGGTTGCCGCGTCGCGCCACAAGAAACCCGGATGGCGGCACAAGGCAAGCCGGGCACCCTTCGCGTCCAGGCGTGACCGCCGGACCACGGCGCGAGCCGTTCACCGTCGCGTGCGAAACGGGTCGCGTCGGGCGGCGTCCATTGCTATGAAGCACGTCGCTTGCAGGGGCAGGCTGCCCGCCCGAAACGGGCCGTTCCGATCCGTCGGGCGCATCGATGACGGGAAACCTCGTGAACATTGCCGTGTCGGGCGCCAGCCCCGGAGGATCGGGACCGGGGCGGGGTTCGGCGCCAGCCGCGATCCTCCACCGCTTCGCGGAAGCCGGTTACGACCGTGTCGAGCCGCCGCTGCTCCAGGACGCGGCGACGTTCCTCGACCTCGGGGGGGAGGATATCCGGGCGCGGCTCTTTCTGACGACCGACGCCAACGGGGCCGAACTCTGTCTCCGTCCTGAATATACGATCCCCACGGCCCGCGCCTATCTGGCGTCGCCCCAGGCCGGCCGGCCGGCCGGCTACAGCTATTGCGGCCCCGTGTTCAGGCTGGGGCAGGGCGCCTCGGGGGAGTCCGTGCAGGCCGGCCTCGAAAGCTTCGGCCGCGGCGACATCGCGGCCGCCGATGCCGAGATCCTGGCGCTGGCACTGGAAGCTGTGGAGCGCAGCGGCACCGCGGCGTCGCGCATCACGCTCGGCGACGCCGGCCTGGTGTCGGCCCTGCTGGACGCAGCGGCACTCCCGGCGCTCTGGCGGCGTCGGCTGAAGCGCGCCCTGGAGAAGGGTCTCACGCTCGACGCCGCGCTGCGCGGCGCCCCGACCCGCTCGTCCGAGCATTCGGGGCTGCTCGCGGCCCTGGCCGGCGCCGACGGCAGGGACGCCCATGCCTTCGTCGAGGATCTCCTGTCCATCGCCGGTATCGCCACGGTCGGAGGGCGCTCGGTGGGCGAGATCGCCGACCGGTTCCTGTCGCAGGTGGCCGACGGCGCGGTGCCGGTCATCGGCGACGAGCGTCGCGCCGTGCTCGACCAGTTCTTCGCCATCACCGGCGATCCGGATCGCGCTTCGGGCGCGCTGCGGACTTTGGCACGCGACGCGGGGCTCGATCTTGACCGCGCGCTCGACCTCTTCGACCAACGAACCGGATTCATCGCGGCGCAGGGTATCGACTTGAACCGGCTAGCGTTCCGCACCGCGTTCACGCGCAATCTCGACTACTACACCGGTTTCGTGTTCGAGGCCCATGCCTCGGAGCCATCGGACGCCGGCCGGAACGGCCCCGTGACGGGCGGCGGGCGTTACGACCGCCTCGCCCAGGCGCTCGGAAGCCGCGAGGCCATCCCGGCCGTGGGTGCGGCCATCTGGCTCGACCGCCTGGAGACGCGCTCGTGAGCAGCGCCGACGAGCCGTTCGTGCTGGCGGTGCCGTCCAAGGGGCGACTGCAGGAGAATGCCTCCGCGTTCTTCGCCCGGGCCGGTCTGAAGCTCGTTCAGAACGGTGGCGGCCGTGATTACCGCGGCCGGCTCTATGGCGTCGACGACCTCGAAATCGCCTTCCTGCCCGTGTCCGAGATCGTGACGCAACTGGCCGACGGACACGCCCATTTCGGCGTCGCGGGCGAAGATCTCCTGCGCGAGGCGATTCCCGAGGCGGATTCTAGCATCGCCTTCCTGACGACGCTCGGCTTCGGCAATGCCGACGTCGTCGTGGCGGTGCCCCGCGCCTGGATCGATGTCCGCACCATGGGCGACCTCGAGGACGTCGCGGCGACCTTCCACGCGCGGCGCGGCAGGCGGATGCGGGTCGCGACCAAATACGTCAACCTCACGCGGCGCTTCTTCTCCGAGCGCGGCGTCACCGACTACCGCATCGTCGAGAGCCTCGGCGCCACCGAAGGCGCGCCGGCCGCTGGCGGAGCGGAACTCATCGTCGACATCACCACCACGGGCGCCACTTTGCAGGCCAACGCCCTGAAGGTGCTGGACGACGGCATCATCCTGCGGTCCGAGGCCAACCTCGCGGCGTCGATCAAGGCGGACTGGAGCCAGGCGCATCTGCGCACCGCCCGTGCCATCCTGGCCCGCATCGCGGCCGAGGAGCAGGCCCGCACCTCGCGGGAGTTGCGCGCGATCTTCCCCGAGGGATCGCGGGAGGTCGAGGAGGGCGGACTCGCGGCGTTCGATGCCCGGGTGTTCGACCGCGAGCACCGCCGCCTCGTGCTGCATTGCCCCAAGGCCCAGGTCCCAAATCTCGCCGACTGGCTGATCGAGCGGGGCGCGAGGGAGATCGCGGTGACGCCGCTCGATTATGTCTTCGCGGCCCGCAACCCGCTCTACGAAAGGCTCCTGGACCGGATCGGGTGAGGTGGGCGGTGCTGGTCGCGGTGCGAGCTCCAGGGCCTCACCAATCCGGTCCGGCTGCCATGATGGCTGCGCTATGCACACGCGCCACGAACGCGTCGATCCACGCATGATCCACTTCCTCCGGGAGGTTCGATCGGGCGGCTGCGTGTTCCACAGCCACGAGCAACGATTCGATTTCGTCCGCGACGTCCCGGTAGGCGGTCTGGCCGAGCTTGATCGCTCTGATGCGATCGACATGGCGCAACGGGAACGTGATCATGCCGGTGTCGAACAATTCGACGGCCTCCGTGGCGACTCGCACCGCGTGCGACAGTGCCTTCCAGTCGACGCCCTGCTGAGTTTCGGCCTGCAAGGCTCGGTGACCGTATTCGTCAACGAGGCGGCGTAAGACGTCCCGGCCGTGTTTGATGCTGGCCGCGAAGGACAGCTTGCGGCCGCAAACATCGAAGTGGTCGAGCGCTTCCCCACTGACCTGGGCGATGGTCGTCACGTCAAGAAACTCCGTTCGGGCCGCGAGAGCACGTACAGCGGGAGCGATCTCGCGCAGTTTGACGCGGGACCCCCTGCGGACGACGGCTTCGTCGAGCAGCTGCAGGGCAGCCCGGGCCGCCTCCAAACGACTCCCCTTGATGCCGTATTTATTGGCCTGCTGTCGGCAATACCCCACGAAAGCCGCCGACCTCCGGGTGAGCAGCCGATGCCGATTGGCCACGACCTCAAGCCACTCGGGAGCGGGCTATTCCACCCACGCCGAAGAGGGCGCGAACAGGATGTCGAGTGCGACTGTCTGGCCTTCGGCCGCAAGCGCCAGGAAGCGCTGCAGGCTGTAGGATTCTTCCTCCACCTCGCCGGCGAGACTGCGCTCCCCAAACGCCTTCTGACGTTTAGTTGAGATCGCGCCCTTGACGCGTCCCAGGAGGATATCGCGCGGGTTCGGGACGAAGATGGATTTCAGGTCCAGGTCGGACGACGGGGTGTCGGTCCCGAAAAGATGGGAGCCGTAGCGGAGGCGTAGGATGGTTCGACCGTAGGCCACGGTCACGTTGCCGAGGTCCCGAGGTCCAGCGCGTCGAAGATCCTGTCGGCCGCGAGCGGCAGGGCCGTGAACCTCACCCCCGTGGCGTCGCGCACCGCATTGGCGAGCGCCGGTGCGACCGGGTTGAAGGGGCTCTCGCTCATGGATTTGGCCCCCATCGGACCGACCGTGTCGTGCGTCTCGGCGAACAGCACCTCGGTGCGGGGCACGTCGGCGAAAGCCGGGATGTGGTAGGCGCGGAACACGGGCGTGGTCACCCGGCCCGCGTCGTCGATGTCGAGGTGCTCGTAGAGCGCGGCCCCGATCGCCTGGGCGACGCCGCCCTCGACCTGACCGCGGCACTGCATCGGATTGACGACATGCCCGGCGTCGGCCGCCTGCACGCTCTGCAGGATGCGGATCACGCCCGTGACCCGGTGCACCGCGACCCGCAAACCGTGGACGTTGAAGGCGATCGACCGCGGGGTGCCGTCGAAGCTGCCGACACCCTCGAGCGTCCGGCCGGCGTCCTCGGCCCAGGCCGCGAGGTCGGACAGCAACAGGCGGTGCTTGCCGCTGCTGTCGAGACCGCCGGGTGCGAGCCGCCATGGGTCCGGTGCCGGCCCGGCGAACGCCACCGCGGCCGCGACCAGCCGGTCGCGCAGATCTTCCGCGGCCCGCATCACGGCCGTGCCGGCCACGACGAGGCCGGTCGAACCATAGGCGCCGGTGTCGTGGCCGACGTGGTCGGTGTCGGACTGCAGCACCAGGATGCTCTCGGGCGTCGTCGCCAGGACCTGCGCCGCGATCTGCACGTGTGTCGTCGTGGCGCCGTTGCCGAACTCCGCCGTGCCGATCGATAGTGTGAAGGTGCCGTCGCGGCGGAGGCTCAGGCGCGCATCGGAATAATGCCCGCGCGGTGGCGTCGTGTGGATCATCGACAGCGCCATGCCGCGCCCGGTGGCCCAGTCGCCTTCGGGCAAGGCTTCTCCTCGACCGCTACGGAGCGCGTCCTCGACGAGCGACAGGCACTCGTCGAGTCCATAGGAGCCGTATCGCAGGTCGCCCTGGTCGGTGCTGGTTCCGATCATGAGGTCGCCGGGCCGGATCATGTTGCGTCGTCGCATCGCGAAGGGATCGATGCCGAGTCCGCGCGCAAGTTCGTCGATCGCCGACTCGACCGCGAAGATCGACTGGCTGAGGCCGTAGCCCCGGAAGGCGCCGGCCGGAACGCAATTGGTGTAGACCGCGTAGCCGTCGACCTTCTTGCTGGGGACGTTGTAGACCGCGATCGATTCGCCGCAGCCGTGGTGCAGCACGCCACCGGCATGGTTGCCGTAGGCGCCGGTGTTGGACACGGCCCGGATCGCGAGGGCGGTCAATCGGCCGTCCCGGCGTGCTCCCACCTTGACCGAGATCGACATGGGGTGGCGGGTCGTGGTGGCGGTGAACTGCTCCTCGCGGGTGAGCTCGAGCTTCACGGGCCGGCCGGTGCGGATCGCCACCAGGGCAGCGATGTCCTCGACCAGCATCTCCTGCTTGCCGCCGAAGCCGCCGCCGACCCGTTCGCACAGCACCCTGACCCGATCGGGTGCGAGGCCCAGCACGCGGGCCAGCGCCCGCCGGGTGAGAAACGGCACCTGCGTGCTGGTCCGGACCACGAGCCGTCCGTCGGGGTCGTGCCAGGCCAGCGCCACATGGGTCTCGAGCTGGGCGTGCTGGATCCGCTGCGACGCATAGGTGGCCTCGTGGATCAGGTCGGCCACGGCGAAACCGGCCGCTGTATCACCGATCTCGGAATGGAACTCCGCCACCAGGTTGCGCTCGGCCGCCTGGATGCCCGATCCCGCGCCCTTCTCTCCGTGGAGAAGGGGAGCACCCGCCGCCATGGCGGCCTCGGGATCGAACACCGCCGGCAGGACCTCGTAGGTCACGTCCAGGCGCCGGCAGGCCTCTTCGGCGGCGGCCTCGGTCTCGGCCACGACGGCCGCGACGCGCTGGCCGCGGAACCGCATCACGGAATCGAGCACTCGCGTGTCGAACGGGTCGTCATCGTCGCGTTCGTGACGAGCGGTGGAGAACAGGGTCTCGGGCGCGTCCTCATGGGTCAGAACCGCCACGACCCCGGGAACCGCCAGGGCCGGCGCCTTGTCGATGGCGACCACGCGGGCGTGGGCGTGGGGCGAGCGCGCAAGCTTGATGTGGAGCAGACCGTCGGGCGCGAGGTCGGCCGTGAAACGCACGCGGCCCGTCACGATGCCGGGGCCGGCGGGAGCGCCGAGGTTACGTGTACCGTCGGCCGTCAGGGTGCCGTGGATCGCATCCGCGATGGCGCGGTAGCCCGTGCAGCGGCACAAGTTGCCCTTCAGCGCCGCGGGCAGGTCGCGGCGCTGACTCTGGTCGAGGCTCGCTACAGTCATGATCATGCCGGCCGTGCAGAAGCCGCACTGAAACCCCTGTGCGTCGAGGAAGGCCCGCTGCATCGGATGCAGCACACCGCTCGGCGACAGACCCTCGATCGTGGTGATGGCGCGGCCGCGAGCCCGGAACGCCGGCGTGACGCAGCTGTGCACCGGTTCACCGTCCATCCACACCGTGCAGGCGCCGCAATCGCCGGCGTCGCAGCCCTTCTTGACGCCGAACCAGCCGAGCTGCCGCAGGAACGTCCTGAGACACTGGCCGGGACGCGGCGCCTCGGACGAGGTGGTACCGTTGACGAGATACGTCATGGTGCCGCCAGTTCGTCGAGGATCTCCGAGGCGAGATGGGCCGTGACTCGGCGCCGCCACCCGGGGCGGCCATGCAGGTCGTCGAAGATCGCTGCATCGGGCACGGCGTCCCAGGCCGCCGTGAGCTGTTCGTGCCCGGGCAGTACCGGAAAGCCGAGGACGATGGGACGCGTGGTGGCGGCCGTGATGGTGAGGCGGAAGCTGCCGTCCGGGGCGAGCGTACCGATGACGAGCGCGCCCGAGCGCCCGAGCGGCGTCAGCGAAATCTGGCGGAAAGCGGCGCGGCCTCGCAGAGCCGGGGCCGGAAGGCGGATCGACCGCAGCAGTTCACCCGGCCGGAGCGCATTGCGACCCGCCCCGATCACGAGGTCGCCGACCGGGAGGTCGTGCTCGTGATCGGCGCCCCAAACCCGACAGGATCCCTCGAGTGCGGCCGCGAGAGCCGTCATCGGGCCGGCCGGCAGGGCGAGGCAGATATTGCCCCCGACAGTCGCGGCATTCCAGACCTTGAACGACCCGAGCAGGGCGCGGCAGCAGAGCGGCACCAGCGTCGTGGCGGCCCGCCAGGCGGGCGGCGGTGTCCAGCGTTCCAGCTCTGCGATGCGGCAGCTTGCCGCGATAGTGACGCCGTCGGCATCCGCTTCGATCGGCGTCCATCCGAAGCCGTGAAGGTCGAACAGCCTGTCGAGGTGGGGTTGAGGTTCCGAGAACAGCCAGGTGCCGCCGGCCAGCCAGGCGTCCCCCGCCCTCCATCCCGCAATGGCGTCCCGCTCCGGCCGCTCGACCACAGTCTCGATCGTGTTGAGGTCCAAAGAGCGGCGGTCCCGATGCGAAGGTTTCGGCAACGCGGGGATGCTGCTTCAATCGCCATTGCCTGTCGAGCCCCCCGCGCTGCCTCCAGCGCCGGAACGCTGCAGGGTCACCGCGACCTGATTTTCGCCGCGAGCGCGATATAGCGTGGAGGAGGGTGTATCTTTACCGGTTGGCGGGTAGGGTTCGGCCGCAAGGGTCGAGGCCGACCGCGGAGGGGCGTGATCCATGATTGGTGTGCTGAACGGAGGGGCTCGCCTGTGGATCGGGAGCCTGGGACTCGCGGCCGTGATGACCGCGGCGCCAGCCCTGGCGCAGAGCCACAAGAAGCTTACGCCCGCGTCCACGGCGAAGCTGGCGCCCGCGTCTGCCACGAAGCTTGCGCCCGCGGCCAAGAAGGATGCTCTGTCGAGCAAGCCCACGCTGGTCGGCACCTATGGCGACTGGGGAACCTATGAGGCCCAGGGCGCCAAGAGCAAGATCTGCTACGCCTTGGCTCAGCCGAAGGAGCGGACGCCATCATCGCTCAAGCGCGATCAGGGCTACATCTTCATCTCGAGCCGGCCGGCCGAGAACGTCCGGAACGAGGTCTCGGTCATCATGGGCCTGCCTCTGAAGGAGGGTAGCGGGGATGCGAAGGCCGAGGTCGGCACGACCACCTTCGACCTCGTGACCAAGGGCCAGAACGCCTGGATGAAAGACTCGGCCCAGGAAGGACAGATGATCGGCGTAATGAAGAAGCACGGGCGCTTGGTCGTCAAGGCGCCCAACGCCAAGGGTACGGTCGCGACCGACGCCTATTCGTTGAATGGTCTCGGCCAGGCGCTCGACCGCGTGGCCAAGGACTGCTCCTGATCCGGGACCCATTGCCCCTCTCTCGCATTTTGCTGCCATAACTCGCGCGGGATCGCATCGCCGTCGCGGCGCGCCACCGGCCATTTGGGTGTCGGAGCAATCGGCGTTTCCATGCCGCGCGGTCCGTCGCCGCTGCGGCACCCTTGTGACCGCACGTTCCGCTTTGTAAGCTCGTCTCGAGACGGCCCTCGAGAGGCCGGTCGGTCGAACTGCGATCGCCGCGGGAGGAAACGCGATGTCCCATCATGCCGAAAAGCACGAGGTGCCGGAGTCGTTCAAGAAGAACGCTCTCATCGGGGCACACCGTTACGACGAGATGTACGCCCGCTCGATGCGTGATCCCGATGGGTTCTGGGGCGAGCACGGCATGCGGATCGACTGGATCAAGCCCTACAGCCGCGTCAAGACCACCTCGTTCGCGCCCGGCAACGTGTCGATCGAGTGGTTCGGCGACGGAACGACCAATATCGCCATGAACTGCATCGACCGCCATCTCGCCACGCAAGGCGACAAGGTCGCGATCATCTGGGAAGGGGATGATCCGAAGGAGGCGCGCTCCATCACGTATCGCGAATTGCACGTGGAAGTCTGCCGCTTCGCCAACGTCATCAAGGCCCAGGGAATCGGCAAGGGCGACACCGTCACGATCTACATGCCGATGATCCCCGAGGCTGCCTTCGCCATGCTGGCCTGCGCCCGCATCGGGGCGGTCCACTCGGTCGTCTTCGGCGGCTTCTCGCCCGACGCCCTGGCGGGCCGCATCACGGGCTGCGAGTCGAAGCTCGTCGTCACGGCCGACGAAGCCGTGCGAGGCGGCCGCAAGGTGCCGCTCAAGCAAAATGTCGACGGGGCGATAGGGAAGTCCGGCATCGTCGAGAAGGTTCTGGTGGTGCGGCGAACCGGGTCCGAAGTCCCGATGACCCAGGGCCGGGACGTCTACTACGACGAGGCCGCCGCCGGCGTGGGCGACGATTGCCCGGCCGAGGAGATGGAGGCCGAGGCGCCGCTGTTCATCCTCTACACGTCGGGCTCGACCGGCCAACCCAAGGGCGTGCTGCACTCGACCGCGGGCTATCTGGTCTACGCCTCGATGACCCACGAATACGTCTTCGACATCCACGACCGGGACATCTACTGGTGCACGGCCGACGTCGGCTGGGTCACGGGCCATTCCTATATCGTCTACGGCCCGCTGGCCAACGGCGCCACGACGCTGATGTTCGAAGGCGTGCCGAACTACCCCTCGGTGTCGCGCATGTGGGAGGTCGTGGACAAGCACAAGGTCTCGATCCTCTACACGGCGCCGACCGCTATCCGGGCCCTGATGGGTTCGGGTGACGAGCCCGTGGCGGCGACGAGCCGCGCGAGTCTGCGCCTGCTCGGCTCGGTCGGGGAGCCCATCAATCCCGAAGCCTGGGAATGGTATCACCGGGTCGTCGGCGAGGGACGTTGCCCCATCGTCGACACGTGGTGGCAGACCGAGACCGGCGGCATCCTGATCACGCCTCTGCCCGGCGCCACGACCCTGAAACCGGGCTCCGCGACCCGCCCGTTCTTCGGCGTGAAGCCGGAGGTGATGGACCCGGAAGGACGCGTGCTCGAGGGGGCATGCGAGGGCAATCTCGTGATCGCCGCCAGCTGGCCCGGGCAGATGCGTACGGTCCACGGTGACCACAAGCGCTTCGAGGAGACCTATTTCTCGACCTATCCCGGCAAGTATTTCACCGGTGACGGATGCCGCCGCGACGAGGACGGCTACTACTGGATCACCGGCCGGGTCGACGACGTCATCAACGTGTCGGGCCACCGCATGGGGACGGCGGAAGTCGAGAGTGCGCTCGTGGCTCACGACAGCGTGTCCGAGGCCGCCGTCGTCGGCTATCCGCACGATCTGAAGGGGCAGGGCATCTATGCCTACGTGACCCTGATGCAGGGGGTCGAAGCCAGCGATGGGCTGCGTAAGGCGCTCGTCGCCCATGTACGCCAGGAAATCGGTCCCATCGCGTCGCCGGACGTGATCCAGTTCGCGCCCGGCCTTCCCAAGACGCGATCGGGCAAGATCATGCGCCGGATCCTGCGCAAGATCGCCGAGAACGAACTCGGTAGCCTGGGCGATACCTCGACGCTGGCCGATCCGTCCGTCGTCGACGATCTCGTAGCGAACCGGCGCTGATCGAGCGGCACCGGGCCGCCGCGGCCAGGAGGCTTAATCGTTCACCCTGGCGGCAAGCCGGCCTCGTGCCGTCCGCGGCGGGTAACGGCCCGTTCAGCCGCGGGGGGCCAGTCTCCTTCCATCAGCCGGCACAGAACGGCAGGGAGCGTCTCACATGGAACCCTCGTATCGCGATGGATTTGCATCGCGCAGAATGCGCAACAGCCCCATCCTGACCCACATCCTGTTGGCGGCCTGCATCGCGGCTGCCGCCATCGCGGTGATGGTGACGGCCCTGTCTCCGGCCAGCGCGGCGGTCCAGTTGGCCGGCGCGGTCGGCTATGCGCCCGGCACAGTGGTGATCAGCCAGTCGGCACGGCGCCTCTTTCTCGTCACCGAGGACGGGCAATCGATCAGCTACCCGGTCGCGGTCGGCAAGTCCGGCAAACAGTGGCGCGGTACCGTGCAGATCGACGGCAAGTACCGCAATCCGGCCTGGGCACCGCCCGCCGAAGTCAAACGGGCCGAGCCCTGGCTTCCCGACTACATCCCGGGTGGATCGTCCCGGAACCCCATGGGGATGCGCGCCCTGACGCTCAGTGGCGACCAATATGCCATCCACGGCACCAACCGCCCGAACTCGATCGGCACGGCGGCGTCCTATGGCTGCATCCGCATGTACAACCGGGACATCGTCGACCTCTTCGACCGCGTCGACGTCGGCACACCCGTGGTCATGCTGCCCTGAGGCCGTCGGCGCGGTTTCCCGCGCTGCTTCATGCAACCTCCGGAACCGCGTGCTCTTCAGCTTCGTTGGTTCGCCGACACGAGAGATGGACGGCGCGCCAGCGCCCTCCGTCCCGATCGGCTGGAGGACCCAATGGTTGACCCGTTTGCTAAAGATCCGAATCCGACCCAAGGCCCAGACGCAAGCCGGGCGAAGGACGAATTGAACGCCCGCTTCCAGGATCTGCGCCGTGACGCTTCGGCGAGCGCCAAATCGGCAGCCGACAGCCTCTCGCAACATCATGATCAAGCCACCGCGTCCGGCGGCGCCGGTTCCAAGATCGACAGCACCATGTCGACCTTGCGGGATGAGGCGGCACAGACCGGCAACGAAGCCAAGGGCGCGGCCGCATCGATCGCCGAGCAGGCCCGGAGCCGGCTGACCGAGATCGTCGATCAGCAGAAAGTAGCCGGAGCCGACAGAATCGCCGGCGTCGCCAAGGCGGCGCAAACCGCGGCCGGCGACCTCGACCGGACCAACCCGCAGATGGCGCGCCTCGTCCGGGCAGCAGCCGAGAACGTCGACCGTCTGGCTGACGACGTCCGATCCCGCGATCTCGGCGACGTTCTCGCAACGCTGTCGCAGTTCGGACGCGAGCAGCCGGTCGCTTTCTTCGGCGGAGCGGTCGTAGCAGGCTTCATCCTGGCGCGGTTCCTCAAGAGCGACGCGCCGGCTGCGGGCGGAGTGCCCCAGGCCACCAGCAGCCATGGCACCATCTGAGTTCGTCGAAGCGGAGATGACCTCATGAACGTCGATACGTCGGGCCGGCCATCCACGCCGTCGCTTTTCGCCGATGCCCTGGCTCAGATGACGAGCCTGTTCGAGACCGAGATCCGTCTCGTTCGCACCGAGGTCTCCGAGAAGATCTCGGCCGCCATCAATGCGGTGGTCGTGTTGCTGGTGGCAGCCGTCCTGCTGCTGGCCGCGCTGTTCATCATCCTGTTCGGCATCGTGCAACTGGTGATCTATTTCGGAGTGGTGGCCTGGGGTGCCTACTTCATCGTGGGCGTCCTCATCGCGGTCATCGGTGCGATCGCCCTCTACATCGCTTTGAACAGGCTCTCGACCGATAATCTGATGCCGAAGCGTTCGATGAATCAACTCGGCAAGGATGCCGACATCGTCAAGGAGCAGGTGAAATGAGCGGCGACACGGGTCGGCAATCCTCCAGCGAGGTGGCCCATGAGGCGGAAGATACGAGGGCCCACCTCGCCAGTACGCTCGAGCAGCTTCGGAACAATCTGAAGCCCGCAAACGTCATGGAGGAGGTGGTCAGTAACGCCCGGATCGGTGCATCGACCGTGGCCGACAACCTCGTCGGTTTCACCAAGGCCTATCCTCTGCCGACGATCCTGTTCGCTTCCGGCGCGGCCCTCATCCTGGGCGTGACCTCGAAGAGTTTGGGACGGTCTTCCGGGTCAGGCGTGACGGGCAAGGGCCTGCCGCGCGCCCCGGCTCAGCGAAATCCTGTCCGTGTCCCTGCGACGACCAAGCCGCGAATCCCACAGAGATCGGCCTCCGCCGCCATAGCCCAGACGGCCTCCTCGATGAAGGAAGGCCTTCGCGGTTTCGTGTCGGACCGGACATCGAAGATGTCCGACGGTGTCGGCGGCTTGAAGCAAAAAGCGTCGAGAACCTACGATTCAACTTCCTCGAACACACGTGATGCCATGAACAATGCTTCCAGGTATATGCCCCACAATTCGAGCGAGGCGAGATCCAAGCTGTCGAACCTCTTGCAGGAGCAGCCCTTGGTGCTCGGCGCCTTCGGGCTCGCCATCGGCGCCGCAATCGGTGCTGCCATCCCGATCAGTCGCACAGAGGACGACTGGATGGGAAGCACTGCGCATTCGGTCCGTCAGGCCGCACAGGACGCTGCGCGCCAGGAAGTCGACGAACTGCGAAACGTTGCGGGGGAAACCCTCGAGAGCGTGAAGAAGTCGGCCACGGAACATGGGCTCTCGGCCGAGAACATGACGGACCTCGTCCGCGATGTCGGTTCTCATGCGAAAACAGCGATGAATCAGGTCGGCGGTTCGCACGACACCGACAAGAAACCAGGCTGACGAACGTATCCGTGTGTCATTGTCGCCTGCGATCAGAAATCGCAGGCGATGCCCTTGTTCTCCCAATCGCCGTAGCGGACGGGCTCCGGCCCTTGCCGCCCGTTGATTTCACGAGGACGAGCCAATCCGGCTCGCTGGCGTTCCGCCCGTCGCGTCTCTGCTTCTGCGAGCGCCCGGGCAGCGTTGGTCTTGCGCAATTCCTCGTCGCCCGGTGTCATATCGCTCTGTTCCATCACGCTTCCACCACCTTTTCAGGCCAGTTGAACGGTGCGGTTCACACCCGACGTTTCTATATGGGTATCGGATGCGCCTCGGCCATATGACCGAAGCATGCTGGTGGGAACCCACGGGATGCTCATGACGAAGCTGTGGCGTTCCGCGCCAGCATCCTGTTCGGGGCGCTTGACGCAGCGCAGGGCCTCGAGATCGTGGATGATGGATCACTGAACCCGTGGTGACGAAGCCTTCCGCAGTGCGCCCTGTCCGATCGAAGTCGGGAATGAAACCTCCGCTTGTCCCGGTCGAACTGCCGCCCGGACTGGCGTGTCGCCTCGCCGCGGCCGCCGCCTTAAGCGACGTGGTGATCAATGGCCGCGGGCTCGACGAGGCTCTCGCGGCCGCCGTCCAGCACCCGCGTTTCACGGCCTTCGACCTTCGGGACAAGGCGCTGGCGCGATCGATCGTGATCGTGTCGCTGCGCCGGCTCGGCACGCTCCGGCGTCTCCTAAGTCGTCTCCTCGACAAGGGCCTGCCGAAGAAGAGCGGTCAACTCGAGTGGATTCTGGTCGTCACGGCGGCTCAGATCCTGTTTCTGGATGTTCCCGACCACGCCGCCGTGAATGCCTGCGTTCAGGCCGTGCGTCTCGATCCTGCGAGCCAACCTTTCGCGGCTTTGGCCAATGCGGTTGCCCGCAATGTCGCGCGTGGGCGTGACGACCCCGACAGCCAAGATCCTTTCATCGATACGCCGGGGTGGCTCGCAGCGCGCTGGCGCAAGACCTACGGCGACGCCACGGCGGCGGCGATCGCGGCCGCCAACCGGGCCGAGGTGCCGCTCGATGTCACGGTGCGTTCGGACCCCCAAACCTGGGCGCAGCGCCTCGACGGCGACGTATTGGCCACGGGATCGATTCGGCTCCGCACCCACGCGCCGGTGCCGGAGTTGCCTGGGTATGCTGATGGGCAATGGTGGGTGCAGGACGCCGCGGCCGCCTTGCCGGCACAGCTTCTCAAGGCTGAAGCGGGCGAGCGTGTCGTGGACCTCTGCGCTGCTCCGGGCGGCAAGACCGCGCAGCTCTGCGCGACCGGTGCCGTGGTGACGGCCGTGGACCGGTCCGCTGAACGCCTGAAGCGTTTCGCCGTCAACATGGAGCGCCTGGGGTTCAGCGCCGAGACGGAGGTCGCCGATGTGACGGCCTACACGGCGCAGCCGTTCGATGCCGTGCTGCTCGACGCGCCGTGCTCGGCGACTGGGACCATGCGGCGCCATCCCGACGTCGGCTGGATCAAGCGTAGCTCCGATATCCCGGTGCTGGCGGCATTGCAGTCCCGCATGCTCGACCGCGCCGCAGCGCTGCTGCGTCCTGGAGGGCGCCTCGTCTATTGTACCTGCTCCATCGAGCCGGAGGAGGGTGAGGCCCAGATCACCGCGCTTCTGCGTCGCAACCCGGATCTGGCGCGCTCGCCCGTCCTACTCGCTGAGGTCAGCGGGCTCGCCGAGAGCTTGACGCCACTCGGTGAGCTTCGGACCCTGCCGTCCCATCCAGCATGCCTCGATCCACCGATCGTCGGGCTCGACGGTTTTTACGCAGCCCGGCTGGTCCGGAAAGCCTGACGTCCCCCGAACGAGGATCGGCTCGGCGGCATGGACCTGCAGGTCCGAGCCGCGAAATACGTTCGACCCACCTCGTCCATCCCGACGAGGACGTCGAGCCTGCCCCTTCGGCTATTCGGACCGTCGATCCGCGGGCAACGTGCTGGAGCGGGCTTCCCCGCCCTCGGAACCGCTCGGTTCCGACGTGGCTTCGTGCTCGATCACCCTGGGGTCGTCCGGGTCCATCGACGACGTTTCCTCGTCGTCCAAATCGGCTAAGATCTCCCCGAGCAGATTGCCATCGGCGAGGCCGGAAGAGAGCACGTAGTCCCAACCCTCTGGGCCACGATGTCGGTCGAGACTTCGCGTGATCTCACGCTTCCGCGCCGCTGTGTCGTTCGGCCCTTCGATGAAGAGAGGCTTGCCGTCCTTGCCGAACGGGAAGACGTCGGAACTTCGGTCGGCGTCGATGTCACCGAAAATCCTGGCGATGACGCGATAGTCCTTCGCCGCGGCGAGACCGGACTTCGCCGCGAAATCCACCGAGCCCTTGACGAGCTTCAAGGCCGAGGACGGTTCGATCCCGACGACGTCCTGGCGCTTAGCCGCAAGGTCGGCGAGCACCTGATCGAACTCCGATGGCGCCATCTCCTTGTAGAAGACGTCCTTCACCCCGAGACAGTAGACGTCGACCAGGAAGAAGGCGCAGCCGATCGCATTGGTCGGAAGGCGCTTCGCCAGAATGACGTGGCCTATGCCGACCTCGAACAGGGCGGCTGTGCGGATCGACCGTTCGACTGGGCTGCTGGCCGCCACCGCGACACGTCCCGCGAGGCTCTGCACGGAGCGTTCGGCCTGCTTTTTCTCCGCCACGACGGCTTTGCGGCGGGCGGCCTTGGCGGCCAGCGCCTTGGCACGATCACGTCCCTGGCCCATGTCGGATCGGCCTCGTCACCAGATGCCCACGGAACCGCTCGTCGCCGTGCTCAAGCCGCTTTGTTCTTGTTGTAGACGTCGAGACAGACGGCGCCCAACAGCACCAGCCCCTTGATGACCTGCTGATAATCGATGCCGATGCCGAGGATCGACATGCCGTTGTTCATGACCCCGATGATGAAGGCCCCGATGACCACTCCTGTCACCTTGCCGACGCCGCCCGCCGCTGAAGCGCCGCCGATGAAGCAGGCCGCGATCACGTCGAGTTCGAAGCCGAGGCCGCCTTTCGGTGTCGCGGTATTGAGGCGCGCCGCGAAGATCATGCCGGCGAGGCCGGCCAGCACGCCCATGTTGACGAAGGTCAGGAAGGTCAGGCGCTCCGTCTTGATACCGGACAGTTTGGCGGCCTTGATATTCCCTCCGAGCGCGTAGATCCGTCGCCCGATCGTGGTCTTGTTGGTCACGAAGCGATACAGCATGATCAGCACGAACATGATGATCAGCACGTTCGGCAGACCTCGGTACGAACTCATCTGGTAGGCGAACCCCAGCAGCGCGAGGCCGATCACGCCGTTGCGCAACGCGAAGGAACTGAACGGTTCCACGCTCACGCTATGGTGCTGCCGCGTCATGCGTCGGCGCAGGCTCGTCCCGAGGAGGATGGCCCAGAGCACGGCGCCGATGATCACCGACGTCCAGTGGCCGGCGAAGTTGGGGATGAAGCCCTTCGCGAGCAGCTGGAAAATATCGGGGAACGGGCCGACCGAAGCCCCGTTCAGGACCGCCAGCGTCAGGCCGCGAAACACCAGCATCCCGGCCAGCGTGACGATGAAGCTGGGGATCTTGAAATAGGCGACCCAGTAGCCTTGCGCCGCACCGACGAGGCCGCCGACGACGAGGCAGATGACCGTCGCCAAGCCGTAGTTGAGCGGGGGAATGTCGAAACCGACATCGAGGCCGATGAAGCCGAGCCCGAGGTGCAGCCCCTGCACCATGAGCACGGCCGCGAGCGCTCCGACGAAGCCGACCACAGAGCCGATCGACAGGTCGATATGGCCGGCCACGATGATGAGCAGCATGCCGAGCGCCATGACGACGACGTAGCTGTTCTGCAGGATCAGGTTGGTGAGATTGAGCGGCTCGAACAGCACGCCGCCTGTCTTGAACTCGAAGAACAGCATGATCAGCGCGAGCGCGATCAGCAGGCCATAGTCGCGGAAATTGCCTTTCTTGAGCAATCCGCGCAGGCCCGGCGCATCCGGGTCCGTCTTGGCCACCGGAACACCGACGACGGCGGAGGCGGCCTTCCGATCTTCGACTGTGGCCTGGCTCATCAGTGGAGCTCCTTCGAGCGCATGATCGCACGCATGATGTTTTCCTGGGACGCCGCGGCGGCCGTGAACTCGCCGACGAAGCGGCCCTCGTTCATGACGTAGATGCGGTCGCACATGCCGAGCAGCTCCGGCATCTCGGACGAGATCAGCAGCACACCCTTGCCCTCCTCGGCCAGGGCATTGATGATGGCGTAAATCTCGTACTTGGCGCCGACGTCGATGCCGCGTGTCGGCTCGTCGAGGATCAGGACCTCAGGCTTGGTGAACAGCCACTTGCTGAGCACGACCTTCTGCTGATTGCCGCCCGAGAGGTTAACGGCCTGCTGCTCGACGCCGAAGGAGCGGATGTTGAGCTTGCTGCGATAATCCGTGGCGACCGCAAATTCGCGGTCGCTGTCGATCACCATGGCGGAGGAAACGCCGGGCAGGTTCGCCAGCGTGGTGTTCTTGGTGATGTTCTCGTCGAGCACGAGCCCCAGCTGCTTGCGGTCCTCGGTCACATAGGCAATGCCGCTGGCGATGGCTCGACCGATCGTCGACACGTCCGCCACCTTGCCGTCAATCAGCACCTCGCCGGAGATGTTCTGCCCGTAAGAGCGGCCGAACACGCTCATGGCAAGCTCCGTGCGACCCGATCCCATGAGCCCGGCCACGCCCACGATCTCGCCGCGGCTCAGGCGCAGGTTGACGTTCTTGACCACGGCGCGGTCCGCATGGACCTGATGGTGGGCGGTCCAGTTGCGGATCTCGAGCAGGGGCTCGCCGATCTTGGGCGTCCGTGGCGGAAAGCGGTGCGCCATGTCGCGCCCCACCATGCCCTTGATGATCCGATCCTCGTTGATGGCGTCCTTGCGGCAGTCGAGCGTCTCGACCGAGGCGCCGTCCCGGATGATCGTGATCTGATCCGCCACCTTCGATATTTCGTTCAGCTTGTGGGAGATCAGGATCGAGGAGATCCCCTTGGCCTTGAAGCCGAGCAGCAGCTTCAGCAGCTTTTCGCTGTCGGTCTCGTTGAGACTCGCGGTCGGCTCGTCGAGGATGAGGAGCTTGACCTCCTTGGACAGGGCTTTGGCGATCTCGACCAATTGCTGTTTGCCGACCCCGAGATTGGTGATCAGCGTCTCCGGGTTCTCGTCGAGTCCCACGGTCGCGAGAAGCTCCCGCGTCCGGGCGAAGGCGCGGTCCCAGTCGATGATGCCGAACCGCGATGTCTCGTTGCCGAGGAAGATGTTCTCGGCGATCGACAGCAGCGGCACGAGCGCCAATTCCTGGTGGATGATGATGATGCCGACGTGCTCGCTTTCCGCGATGTCGCGGAACTGCACCGACCTACCCTCGTAGAGGATGTCGCCGCTGTAGCTCCCGTGCGGATACACGCCGCTCAGCACTTTCATCAGCGTCGACTTGCCGGCGCCGTTCTCGCCGCAGATCGCATGGATCTCGCCCGGCTGAACGGCGAGGTTGACGTTGTCGAGCGCCTTCACGCCGGGAAAGGTCTTGGTGATCCCCCGCATTTCCAGGATCGGGCTCATGGCATCCTATGGTTCCCGGCAGGCGCTTGCGCGACCGTGAGGACGTTAACCCGGCCGCGACGCGCCGCGCAATCATCGCACGCGCGACATCGAGGCATGGACCGCCGGCCCGTCTCCCGCATCTCGGTCCGACGCAATCGTGGAAGGCCCGCACCGGCATCCGGCGCGGGCCCAGGCCTCACTGGCCGAGCTGCTTCAGCGTGTAATAGCCCCCGTCCACCAGGGTCGGCTTCCAGTTCGCCTTGGTGACCAGGACCGGGTTCAGCAGATAGGACGGTACGACCTTCTTGCCGTTGTCGTAGGTCTTGGAGTCGTTGATCTGCGGCTGCGAGCCCGTCTCCAAGGCGTCCACCATGCCGACCACGACCTTGGCGAGATCGCGGGTGTCCTTGTAGATCGAGGATGTCTGCTCGCCCGCGACGATCGACTTGACGGACTGAACCTCGCAATCCTGACCGGTAACGACGGGATACTTCAGGTCGCCCGAGCCGTAGCCGACGCCTTTCAGCGACGACAGAATGCCGATCGACAGGCCGTCGTAGGGCGACAGCACGGCATTGACCTGCTTGTTCGTGTAATAGGCGCTGAGCAGGTTATCCATGCGGGCCTGGGCCACGGCCGGATCCCAACGCAGGGTCGACACCACCTTCATGCCGGTCTGGCCGCTTTGAACAACGAGCTTCTTCGAGTCGATATAGGGCTGCAGGACCGACATGGCGCCGTCATAGAAGAAATAGGCGTTGTTGTCGTCGGGCGAGCCGCCGAACAATTCGATGTTGAAGGGACCCTTGCCGTCCTTGAGGCCGAGCGAATCGACGATGCTGGTGCCCTGCAGAACGCCGACCTTGAAGTTGTCGAACGTGGCATAGTAGTCGACGTTCGGTGAGCCCTTGATCAGGCGGTCGTAGGCGATGACCTTCACGCCCGCATCGTGAGCCTTGGCCAGCACGTCCGACAAGGTCGTGCCGTCGATGGAGGCGATCACCAGCACCTTGGCGCCTTTGGTGACCATGTTTTCGATCTGGGCGAGCTGGTTCGGGATGTCGTCGTCGGCATATTGCAGGTCGGCCTTGTAGCCCTTGGCCTCGAGCTGCTTAACCATGTTGTTGCCGTCGTCGATCCAGCGTGCCGATGACTTGGTCGGCATGGCTACACCGATGAGGTCGCCCTTGGCAGCGTATGCCGGGGTCAGCGCCGTCGATGACAAAGCCATCGCGCCGATCGCCACGGCGGCAAAAGTCCGTCTATTGATCACGTTCCACTCCCTGAAGAATTGCCGCGCCGCCGCCGAAGGGCTGGGCGCCGACAAAGATGCGAAAGCCTGAGCCGACAGCGTTTGTCGCAGTTCGGACCCCGCGCATTAGTCGTGGAAGTCGAGCCGGTGTCAAACGCTGTTTGGCCGTCCTGGCGAGGCGTGCGGCCGACGTGGTGAACACCGGCCCACGTCCGCCGGCCGGTGCGGTGAACGGGCGTTTGGCAGCCCCGTCGCGCTTAAAAACGTTGGACGATCGCCTTGTCCTCCAGCGCCGTGATGACTTGGTCGGCGAGCGCCTCCGGGCTATCAGCGCCCGCGTCGAGCACGATCTCGGCGTGCTCGGGCCGCTCATAGGCCTGGTCGATGCCGGTGAAGTTGCGGATCTCGCCGGCCAGGGCGCGTTTGTAGAGGCCTTTCGGGTCGCGGGCGATGCAGCTCTCGATCGGCGCATCGACGAAGACCTCGACGAACTCCCCCGCTTCAACGAGTTCCCGCACCATGCGCCGCTCCGCCGCGAAGGGCGAGATGAAGCTGCACAGCACCACGAGGCCGGCCTCGACCATCAGCTTGGCGACCTCGCCGACCCGGCGGATGTTCTCGACGCGGTCGGCGTCGGTGAAGCCGAGATCCTTGTTGAGGCCGTGGCGGACGTTGTCGCCGTCGAGCATCACCGTGTGGGCGCCGCGGGCGTGGAGCTTCGCTTCCACGATGTTGGCGACGGTCGACTTGCCGGCGCCCGACAGGCCCGTGAACCACAGGATGGCCGGTTTCTGGTGCTTCAGGGCGGCGCGCGCCTCTTTGGCGACGGCAAGGTCCTGGTAGTGGATGTTGGTGGCGCGGCGCAGCGCGAAATCGACGAGACCTGCCCCGGCGGTCGCGTTGGTGGCGCGGTCGATCAGGATGAAGGCGCCCGTGTCGCGGTTCTCGCCGTAGGGATCGAAGGCGATCGGCGCCGAGCAGGCGAAATTGCAGAAGCCGATCTCGTTGAGGCCCAGGGTCTTGGCGGCGTTGTGTTCCAGCGAATTGATGTCGACCCGGTGCTTCAGGTCCGTCACCGTCACCGGAACCAGCTTGGCCGCGATCTTCATCAGGTAGGAGCGGCCCGGCAGCAGCCGTTCCTCGCTCATCCAGATGACGTGAGCGGCGAACTGGTCAGCCACCGGCGGCCGGCTCTTCGGGTCGGCCAGGATATCACCGCGCGCGACATCGATCTCGTCGGCGAGCGTCAGCGTCACGGCGTCGCCGACCTCGGCCGAGGCGAGGTCGCGGCCGGGGCCGATGACGCGCTCGACCCGGCTGGTGCGCCCGGATCCCGCCACCACGACCTCCTGGCCCGGCGCGATCCGCCCCCCCGCCACCGTGCCGGCGTAGCCGCGGAAATCGAGGTCCGGCCGGTTGACCCATTGCACGGGCAGACGGAACGGCGAGGCCGAGCGGTCCTGGCCGACCTCGACGGTCTCGAGGAAGCCCACCAGGGTGGGGCCTCGGTACCAGGGCATGTTGGCCGAGGGCTCCGAGAGGTTGTCGCCGTAGCGCGCCGAGACCGGAATCGGCGTCACGGAACGGAAGTTGAGCCGACCCGCGAAGGCGTCGAAGGCCTGCACGATCTCGGAGAAGACGTGCTGGTCGTGGCCCACGAGGTCGATCTTGTTGACCGCCAGAACCACGGTCCTGATGCCGAGCAGCGACACGATATAGGCATGGCGCCGCGTCTGCGGAAGCAGACCTTTGCGCGCATCCACCAGCAGGATGGCGAGATCGGCATTGGAGGCGCCGGTCGCCATGTTGCGGGTGAACTGCTCGTGGCCGGGCGTATCGGCCACGACGAAAGCGCGGCGCGGCGTCGAGAAGTAGCGATAGGCCACGTCGATCGTGATGCCCTGCTCGCGCTCGGCCTCGAGCCCGTCGACCAGCAGTGCGAAATCGATGTCGTCACCGACGGTGCCGTGCTTCTTCGAGTCGCGCTCCAGCGCCGAGAGCTGGTCGTCGAAGATCGACTTCTGCTCGTAGAGCAATCGGCCGATCAGGGTCGACTTACCGTCGTCGACCGATCCGCACGTCAGGAAGCGAAGGGTCGGGAGGTTGCCGGCGGGGAGGTCCGTGGTCGCGCGGCCGCCAGCCATCAGAAGTATCCCTCGCGCTTCTTCTTTTCCATGGATCCCGATTCGTCGCTGTCGATCAGCCGGCCTTGGCGTTCCGAGCTGCGGGAGGAGCGCATCTCCACCAGGATATCGTCGAGCGTCGCGGCCTCGGACGGCACGGCGCCGGTCAGCGGATAGCAGCCCAGCGTTCGGAACCGCACGTCGCGCATCCGAGGAGTCTCGCCGGGCATCAAGGGCAGGCGATCGTCGTCCACCATGATGAGAGCGCCGTCGCGTTCCACGACCGGGCGCCGCTTGGCAAAATAGAGCGGCACCACCGAAATGTCTTCCGCCTGGATGTAGTCCCAGACGTCGAGTTCGGTCCAGTTCGACAGCGGGAACACCCGCATCGACTCGCCCGGCCGGATGCGGGTGTTGTAGAGGTGCCAGAGTTCGGGTCGCTGGTTGCGCGGGTCCCAGGCATGGGCGGCCGAGCGATGCGAGAAGATGCGCTCCTTGGCGCGGCTCTTCTCCTCGTCGCGCCGCGCGCCCCCGAAGGCGGCGTCGTACTGGCCCTCATCGAGCGCCTGGCGGAGCCCCTCGGTCTTCATCACCTGGGTATGGACCGACGAGCCCGAGGCGACGGGCGAGATGCCGCGCCGGATGCCGTCCTGGTTGACGTGGACGATCAGCTCCATGCCGGCGCGCCTGGCGGCCTCGTCACGGAACGCGATCATCTCGCGGAACTTCCAAGTGGTGTCGACGTGAAGCAGCGCGAACGGCGGCTTGGCCGGGTAGAATGCCTTCAGCGCCACATGCAGCATGACGCTCGAATCCTTGCCGATGGAGTAGAGCATCACGGGACGCCGAAATTCGGCCACCACCTCGCGCATGATATGGATGGCCTCGGATTCGAGGCGTCGGAGGTGGGTGGACAGGCGTCCGGACATCGGGGGCTCTGGGCGGTGGCGAGAACTCAGGCGATATAAGGTCGACCGATGCACTGCAACAAGGCGTCGCGCATGGCTCCTGTGATGGGATCCGCGTAATGGCGGGATCCGCGATCCGCCCATGACCTCCATCCTGTCCTCCTCGGGCGCCATCCTGGCCGGCTTCGCGCTGCTCTTCGTGCTCATGACGGCCGTCGCGACCGCCCTGCTGATCGGACTCCTGCATCCGCTTCTCGTGCGTTACGCGCTGGCTCGGCCGAATGCTCGTTCGGCCCACAGCGTGCCGACCCCACAGGGCGGCGGCATCGCGGTGCTGGGCGCCGCCGTGCTGGCGGCTCTGCTCGGCGCTTGCGCGCTCGCCGACGAAGGACTGACCGCGCTGGATATCGGGTCCGGGACGGCCTTCATGCTCGACGATGGGGCCTGGTGGCGGCTGTGCCTCGTGCTGTCGGCGGCGTTGCTGGTGGCGGCGGTCGGCTTCATCGATGATCTTTGGCCTTTACCGCCGCTGCCGCGCTTGGCGCTGCAACTCATCGCCATGAGTGTCGCGGTCTCGGCCCTGCCATACGGCGCGCGCGTCCTGCCAGTGCTGCCGCTCGCGGCGGAGCGCCTGCTCCTCGTGCTCGGCGGTGCCTGGTTCATCAACCTGACCAATTTCATGGACGGCATGGACTGGCTCACGGTCGCCGAGACGGTCCCGACGGCCGCGGCACTCTCGTGTTTCTGGTTTTTCGGCTTCCTGTCGGCGCCCGCGGGACTGGCCGCCACGGCGCTGCTCGGCGGCATGCTGGGCTTCGCGCCCTTCAACAGGCCGGTGGCGCGGCTGTTCCTCGGCGATGTCGGCAGCCTTCCGGTGGGTCTGCTGGTGGCCTTCTGCCTGTTCGACCTCGCGTCGCACGGGGGGCTCGTCGCGGCGGTGCTGCTGCCGCTCTACTCCATCGCGGATAGCGGCATCACGCTGGTCTGGCGGCTGCGCCGCGGCGAGCGCGTCTGGGAAGCGCACCGCCACCACTTCTATCAGGTCGCGGTCGGGCGCGGCTTCACGGTACGCGACGTGCTGGAGCGCGTGCTGGCCGCCAACCTGGTCCTTGTCGTCTTCGCGGCCGCGAGTCTCTTCCAGAACCGATGGGAGCTGGCGCTGATCGACCTTGCGCTCGGCGCCGTGATCGTGGCGCGGCTGCTTCGCGACCTGGCGCGGGGACGGCCGGCGGCCGAGAGGCCGCGGTGAGCTTCTCCGAGAGCGAGAGCTGACTAGTCGCATGGCCGAGCCACTCCGGTCCACGCGCCCGCTCGCTCATCACTGTCGCGCATGAAGCAGATGCCGGCGACGGTGGGCACGCCACCCGAGGCGAAGGCGGCATCGTTTCTGCCGATCACCCCGCCAGGTCGTTTTGTCCAAGGCACCACTTAGGGAACGACGGCAACGCACATTCCGGTTAGTCTGGGTCGTCAGGTGGGAGTTCGCTCGTGCATCTCGATCCACTGTTCCTGTCCCGCCTGCAATGGGCCTGGGTCATCGCCTGGCACATCCTGCTGCCGGCCTTCACGGTGGGGCTCGCCTCCTACATTGCCGTGCTGGAAGGCCTGCACCTCTTCACGGGCGAGGAAGTCTGGTTCCGGATCTCGAGATTCTGGACCAGGATCTTCGCGGTTTCGTTCGGCATGGGGGTGGTGTCCGGCATCATCATGCCGTTCCAGTTCGGCACGAACTGGTCGCGCTTCTCGGACGCTGCGGCGAACGTCATCTCCCCGATGCTGGCCTACGAAGACCTGATGGCCTTCTTCCTGGAAGCCTCGTTCCTCGGCATCCTTCTCTTCGGCCGCAACCTCGTCCCGCGCTGGGTTCATTTTTTCGCCGCCTGCATGGTGGCGGTCGGGACGCTGTTTTCCTCGTTCTGGATCCTGTCGGTGAACAGCTGGATGCAGACCCCGGCCGGCTACGAGGTCAAGGACGGACGTTTCTTCCCCACGGACTGGCTGGCCATCATCTTCAATCCGTCCTTTCCGTACAGGCTCGCCCACACGGTGTCGGCCTTCTACGTCACCACGGCCTTCGTCGTGCTCGGCGTCGGGGCCTATCTCGTGCGGGGTGGCCGCTTCACCGACGAAGGCCAGCGCGTCGTCCGCATGGCCCTGAACTTCCTGATCATCTTCGTGCCGCTGCAGATCGTTCTCGGCGACCTGCACGGCCTCAACACCCGCGAGTACCAGCCCGCGAAACTCGCCGCAATCGAGGGCGATTGGGACACCACGAACCCGACGCCCTTGACCGTGTTCGGCATCCCAAACCAGACGGCCGAGCGTAACGATTACGCGATCGAGATTCCCTATCTCGGCAGCCTGATCCTGACCCATAGCCTGCACGGCGAGATCAAGGGGTTGAAGGACTTTCCGGCCGACCAAAGGCCGCCGGTGTGGCCGGTGTTCTTCGGCTTCCGCATCATGGTGGGCATCGCCATGGTGATGCTCGCCACGGTGCTGGGCGGATGGTACCTTCGGCTGCGCCAGCGGCTGTTCACCACCATGTGGTTCCTGCGCCTCTGCGAATTCGTGGCGCCGCTCGGCTTCGTCGCCGTGCTGGCGGGCTGGACCACGACGGAGGTCGGGCGGCAGCCCTGGACCATCTACGGCCTGTTCCGCACGGCGCAGTCGGTGTCGCCGTCGCTCACCGGCCATGACGTGCTGGTGTCGCTGATCGCCTATATGGCGGTTTACCTCATCATGTTCCCGGCCGGCATCGCCGTCATGGCCGGCCTCGTGAGGTCGGGACCGGCCGAAGAGGCGATGAACGCCGATCCGGTGGAAGGCCGTCAGCCCAAGGCTCCGGTCAACCCGCCTGCCCAAGCACCGGCCGAGTAGGCGACCATGGGTGGCGGACTCCTCGACCTCGTGCCGATCTGGACCTTCATCATCGCGCTCGGCGTGTTCCTCTACGTCCTGCTCGACGGCTTCGATCTCGGCGTGGGCATGCTCTACGGCTTCGCGTCCGAGGAGCATAAGCCGATGGTGATGAACTCCATCGCGCCGATCTGGGACGGCAACGAGACCTGGCTCATCCTGGGCGGCGTGGCCCTGCTGGCGGTCTTTCCGCTGGGCTTCGCCATCATCATCCCGGCGGTCTATTTTCCGATCCTGATCATGCTGCTGGCCCTGGTGTTTCGCGGGGTCGCCTTCGAGTTCCGCTTCAAGCAGCCGTGGATCAGGCGCATCTGGTCCTGGGGCTTCTGCATGGGCTCGGCCCTGGCGGCCTTCGCGCAAGGCGCGGTGCTCGGCGCCTTCATTCAAGGGTTCAAGGTGGACGGCCGCAACTTCGCCGGAACGTCGATGGATTGGCTGACCCCGTTCTCGGTCCTGACCGGCGTCGCGCTGATGCTCGGATACGGGCTGCTCGGCGCCGGATGGCTGATCATCAAGTCGGAGGGCGACCTTCAGGCCTGGGCGCGGCGAGCCGGGAAGCTCTGCTTCTGGGGCGTGCTGGCTGCCGTGCTCATCGTGAGCATCTGGACTCCCCTGCGCGACCCGGCGATCGCCCACAAATGGTTCGGCTGGCCCAACATGGTGATCGTCGCGCCGGTCCCGATCCTCACGGTGCTGCTGGCCTGGCTGGAATGGCGGGCGCTCAACGGCTATGGCAACGATGCCTTGCCGTTCATCGGCGCCATGGGGCTGTTCTTCATGTCTTACACGGGCATCGCGGTCAGCCTCTGGCCCTACCTCGTACCCCCGCATTATACGCTGTGGGAGAGTGCTTCCTCGGAAGGCACCCAGGCTTTCCTTCTCATCGGTACGCTGTTCCTGCTGCCCGTCATCCTGATGTACACGGGATGGTCGTACTGGGTCTTTCGCGGCAAGATGCGCGGCGATATCGGATATCACTGAGCCTACGCTTCAGGATCCGGAGTCCCACCCCGAGCCTTACTCGGCGCGCGCGGGAAGCGTTCTAGTGGCTCGGCACCGAGGATCTGACAGGTTGCCTGAGCAGCTATCCCGGCTCTTTGGGTTTGATGCGGTAGGGGTCAAATCTCCTTCGAACTGCCGGCGCCTCGTGGACGCGGCCATCCGGCATCGCGCCGGATGCGGGCTAGTTGGGTGGGATGCAGAAGTACGATCGCGACCCTGCCAACGTCCGGATCGCGCGCATTGCAGCTGTTCGGGCTCTCAACAAGCTCTCCGTAAGTAAGCGCTTTCCAAGGCCTTTGCACGACAGGACCCATTCAGCCGTAGTAGGTCGATTGTGCCCGGCACATGCGAGGACTAAAGGTGCAGCAAAGCTCCCAAGCATCAGGCACGAAAGGCTTCAGATTAGACGGTGCCGCGCATCTTGCTTTGTGATGACCTATGCAGCCATGTTTGTCCTGGTCGTCGATTTAGATTTTCAATGAAAGCTATTCTCGTATTGTCGGCGCACGACCGATGTCGAGACGCCGAAATGATCGGCGATTCGCACAATCGGCTGGTCCTCTTTCTCTATCATATGAACCACAGCATCCCTTGGTGCCATAAACTCGGCTGCAAAGGCGCGGCCAACTGCTTGGCGGTCGGTGTAGAGGTCAGCGACACAGGAAGCGCGATTGCCGAAGGCAATGAAGTCACCGACGCATCGCGCGAGAATGAATGCACTCGAGCGCGGCTCCTCATCCTCGACAATGATTGTGGGCACTTCATTCTCGACGCTCTGGAAACCGCGCAGCAGCCCTGGCGCTTCAGGGCTGAGGCCAATACCATCAAGTGCGCCGAATAATTTAGACAGACCTCCGATGCCACCTACGGTCTGGTCCCCGGACAGTTCCAGGATGGAGCGCGCATTGCGCGCGAGCCCATAGCCGTGCCGATAAGACTGAGCCGGGGAGTTCACGCCGCTTGCGCAAATGGCGCGCAGCCGCGCGAGGACAGGCATCGCGTTGCGCTGCCGGAAAAGCTCAAGCTGCTGGCTTGTCCAGAGCTGTCCTTCGTCCAAATCATCGGCTAGAACCGCCGAGCCGAAGTCGAGACGGGCATCTTCTTCTGGGATGAACTCCAGGAGATTGCGGATCTGGACGGCGCGGCCGTCCTCAAGGTCATAAGGTGTGAGTCCCAACGCGCCAGCCGTGCGGCAGAAGGCGCGCTCGTCGGACTGATTGCGCGAGTCCTCGACGCGCCGTAATAGCGCGTGGAGCGGACGCGCGCTCCGACCATTTAGCCAGTGACGTGCGGCGAGCGGACGCAAGAACTCGTCGAGGACAAGCTGCTCGAACGCGGTGACCGCAAAAATCTTCGACCCGTGTTCAAGGTCGAGCGTGCGGTCACTTCCGCCGCGAGCCCCAAGATTAATCCGGCGACCGGATACACTTGCAAGCATCGCATAGCTCGACCCGGACTGATCCTCCACCACAAAATCCCACAAACGAAACGGTGCGTCACGTCGGTAGAACACGCGCCACCAGTTTTCTAGTAAGCGGCGTCCGAGCGCATCTAGATCGCCCAAGGTCCGGGCCGCGATCCGCTCCTTGGACGAAGACAGCCAGAGCCAGCACGTCAACTGGCCGGTTATCATGTCGCTGGACGCATCCTCGCCCGAGGAAGGCTCATCAATTTCAACCGCAAAGAGGTCGGCGGTCTGGACGGCGAGTGCGGAAGACTCCTTGTCTGCCTCAAGCAGACCAAGCTCGCGCGCCTTGGCGGCCCCCGCCTCAGTGATCTGCGGGACGGAGCGGCGCCCACTCGATACGACCTCGACCAAGCCAGCAGAGACAAGCGCCGACAGTGTCCGGCTGATATTGGGCTGAGCGCGACCTGCGAGCTCGGCGAGCCCGCCTATGCTCGGCGGGCTGTGCCGCGCAATGAGGCCGAGCAACTCGCGATGCCCCGGCACGCTGAGCACGTGGATCCAGGCATCACCCTTCGGCGGGCCCTGGACGCGCGCCAGCAGCCGATCGCGCATAGCCGAGGCTGAGATGGTCCTACTCATAATTGTGATCCAAAATGAGCCGCGATGAAACGCCGCACGCGGCGCAATGGCTTTCCAGCTTGTCGAAGAAGTCGCTGATTAGATGCGAGGCCGAGACGAAGTCGTAGCGAAACCGTTGCCCAGTACGACCGATCTTGTGTTCATGATCCCAACGATCCTCGATCTGCGCACCGTCGAAGGCATGCGCGTTATCAAAGCCGAAGATACGGTCACCGCGCTCATCTTGTAAAATGAGCGCATAGTCGACGCCATGCGGCTGGTGCGGTGTCTCATCGGCCCATTCTGCCCGAATGACCACCTGCCAGCCATTCTCCATCCGGTAGACACCCGCTTGCTCGATCAGGTTCAAAAGGTCGTTGTGACCGAACATATATCACTAGGTGATATGGTTTGACAGATAGATGTCAATGCTGACGCGTGCTCCTCGTACGCCGAGAGACGCTGGACCAGCAATGCCACCCACTCCTGAGATCGCCCCTGCAGCAGGCCATTCTGCCGCGCCTTACGGGCACCCCGAAGACGCCTGCGAACGGCCCGACATCCAATCCGTCAAATCCTCTGTGCCGAGCCACTACCCCCCAGCGGGTACACCGGGGATCGGCAGGCCGAAGGTCTGCAGCAGCAGCACGACATTGAGCAGCACGATCAACGCCGCGCCCGCCATGGCGGCGAGGTCCATGAGACGGGTGTTGGCGAACTCGCCCATCAGGTCGCGGCGACGGGTGAACAGCACCAGCGCCACCAGGGGCAGCGGCAGCACGAAGCTCAGCACCACCTGGCTCAGCACCAGCGCCTTGGTGCTGTCGACCCCCAACGCCACGACCACGAAGGCCGGCACCATCGTGACGAGCCGCCGGAGCCAGAGCGGGACCGACACGCGCAAGAACCCCTGCATGATCATCTGGCCCGCCATGGTGCCCACGGCGGAGCTCGACAGGCCCGAGGCGATCAGCGAGGTCAGAAAGAAGCCCGCCGCCGCCGGACCGAGCAGCGGAGTCAGCGTGTGATAGGCGGTGCCGATCTCGGCGACGTCGTCGTGGCCGAGGTGGAACGCCGCAGCCGCCATCACCACCATGGCCATGTTGACGAGCCCCGCGACGCCGAGCGCGATCAGCACCTCGCGATTGGAATAGCCGACCAGGGCGCGCCGCTCCCGATCGTCGCGCGCAGCACCGCGATGCTGCGTCAGGCCGGAATGGAGGTAGAGCGCGTGCGGCATCACGGTGGCGCCGATGATGCCGACCGCGATCGTCAGGGCTTCCGGCGCTGCGAGGCGGGGCACGGCGGAGCCGAGGCCCGCCGCCGCCCAGTCGATCGGCGCGATCAGCACTTCGGCCAGGTAGCAGAAGGCGATCACCGCCACGAGTGCCCCGATGGCGAGCTCGACCGACCGGTATCCGCGCCGCTCCAGCAGCAGCAGCGCATAGGTCGCGACGGCCGTGATGGCCATGCCGAAGATGAGCGGAATCCCGAGGAGCAGCGAGAGGCCGATCGCGCCGCCGAGGAACTCGGCCAGATCGGTCGCCATGGCGGCGACCTCGCTGGCGAGCCACATGGGGATCCTGACGCGGGCCGGGAAGTTCATCCGGCACAGCTCGGCAAGATTATGCCCCGTCACGATGCCGAGCTTGGCCGACAGGGCCTGGAACAGCATGGCCATCGCGTTGGCCACCACCACGACCCAGAGCAGTGTATAGCCGAACTTGGCGCCGGCCTGGATGTTGGTCGCGAAATTGCCGGGGTCCATATAGGCGATGGACGCCACCACGGCCGGACCCATCATCACGAGCTTGCCGCCGAGGCCCCGATGCCGCCCCGCCAGGACGTCGCGGATCGCCGCATCCGTGCCGCCGCTCACCGGGAACACTGCTGCGGCTTCATCCATGCCCATCCGCCTCGCCCATTCCTGCCCGACCCCGACCGACCCCACAGCTTGAGTGTAGCCTCGACTACATCATCGTCAATAGGCTAGATTGACGCCCGACCCTCGATCGGCCGACACCGGGGGTCAACGGCACATGCGCGGGGCAGGGACGGATGGGCGCCAAGACGACGACGGGGGCGGAGGGGGATGCGGGTGACGTCGTGCCGGCGCAACGCTTCGGAAGGGCGCGCTCGGCCCGATCCTCGGCCATGCTCGAAGACTATACGGAGCTAATCTCGGACCTGCAGACCGGTCAGGGCGAGGCTCGCACGACCGACATCGCCCGCGCGCTCGGCGTCACTCATCCCACGGCCAACAAGGCCATCGCGCGGCTCAAGCGAGAGGGCTTGGCGACCGCAAAACCCTATCGCGGCATCTTCCTGACCGAGGCCGGGCAGGCCATGGCGGAGCGCTGCCGCGCCCGGCACCGCACGGTGGTGAAGCTCCTGGTTGCGGTCGGGGTGCCGCCGGAAGCGGCCGAGATCGACGCGGAGGGCATGGAGCACCATGTGTCCCAAGTCACGCTCGATGCTTTCGAGGCCTTTCTGGAGGCTAAATCCTGACGCAGCAGCCGAGGTTTCGAGCGCGTCAGCCGACCGGTGGGTGCCCGCGACGATGACGGTGCGATAGCGATTCGACCGTAACGCGTGAATGCACACCGCCGAACACGGAGCGACGAAGGTTCTCTGTGTCCTTAGTCCGTTAGGCTCGAGGGAGCCCCAGGGGCCGCCTTCGTCATCGGATCCGGAGCAGGGCCACATGCGATCATTGCCGATTTCCGCGGTCACACTGCTGGTCGCCGCGGTCGCGCTGCCCTCCGTGAGTTCCGCCTCCACCTTTTCGGCCAAGTTCTCCTGGCAGGGCATTCCACCCTGCTCGACCACATCACCGGCCTTCACCGTATCGGGCGTGCCGCGCGGCACGGTCGCTCTGGCCTTCCTTATGCGAGACCAGGATGCGCCGGACTTCCAGCACGGCGGCTCTACCGTGCCCTATGCCGGCGTCGGCAAGGTGTCGAAGGGGTCCATCACTTACGTCGGGCCTTGCCCGCCAACCGGCGCATCCCATCGCTATGTCTGGATGATCGATGCGCTCGGCCGCGACGGGGCGGCATTGGGTTCGACCACGGCCGAGGGCAGGTTTCCTCGATGACGACGGGATCCTGACCTCGCCGGAGTCGCGCTGAGGCCGAGCCCATGCCCGCCCTGCACGGCGAGGCATATGGACTCGCTCACTCGTTCGGGTAATGGCAGGCCGCGATCCGTCCATCACCGACATCGCGCAGGAGGGGGCGCTCGCTCCTGCACCGGTCCCCGACCTTGGGACAGCGGGTATGGAAGCGGCAGCCGGGCGGGGGGCGCAGGGGGCTCGGCACGTCGCCGCGCAGGATGATGCGCTCGCGCCTTGCCTCGCCGGCATGGGCCACGGGGACCGCCGACATCAGCGCCTCCGTGTAGGGATGGGCCGGGAGCCGGAACAGCGTGTCGGTCGGCCCGGTCTCGACCACGGACCCGAGATACATGACGGCGGTGCGGGTCGAGATCTGCCGCACAACGCTGAGGTCGTGGGCGATGAACAGGTAGGTGATGCCGAGCCTGTCCTGCAGGTCCATGAACAGGTTGATGATCTGGGCCTGCACCGAAACGTCGAGGGCCGAAACCGATTCGTCCGCCACGATCAGCGAAGGTTCCAGCGCCAGCGCCCGGGCGATGCCGATGCGCTGCCGCTGCCCGCCTGAGAACTCGTGCGGGAACCGCTGCAGGTGGTCGGTCGATAGGCCGACGAGGTCCATGAGTTGCTCGAGCCGGGCTTGGATCTCGGCGCCCCCGCGCCGCCGGCCGTCGGCGCGGGGGTGGACGCGCAACGGCTCGGCGATGAGGTCGGCGACCCGACGGCGTGGGTTCAGCGACGCGTAAGGGTCCTGGAACACCATCTGCATGCGGGGCCGCAACGGCCGCAACGCCTTGAGGGTGGTCCGGGTGATGTCCTGTCCCTCGAAGTGGACCGTTCCGCCCGAGACATCGTAGAGCCGCATCAGGCAACGGCCCAGCGTCGACTTTCCGCAACCCGACTCGCCCACGAGACCCAGCGTCTCGCCGCGCTCGACTGTGAGCGACACATCGTCGACGGCACGCAGCACCTGGATCCCCTGGGCCTGGAAGCGACCGCCGAGCTTGAAATGTTTCGACAGCTTGACGGCTTCGAGGATGGGCGTGCCCGTCATGGCGCCGCGTTCTCGGGCACGAGATAGCAACTGACGTCCTGCAAGCCGCGTCGGAACAGCGGGGGGTCGACCGCGCAGGCATCATGGACGTGGCGGCAGCGGGGCCCGAACGGGCAGCCCTGCGGCCGGTCGAGGATGGAGGGCGGCGCGCCGGGGATCGCGGGCAGGCGACGGGGCTTCTCGCCCGCCATGGGCGGGATCGAACCGAGCAGCCCCACCGTATAGGGATGTCCCGGGGTCGCGAAGATGTCGCGCTTGACGCCGCGCTCCACGAGCTTTCCCGCATACATCACCATGACGCGGTCCGCGATCTCGGCCACGACGCCCATGTCATGGGTGATGAAGATGATCGAGGACCCGTGGTCGCGCCGGAGTTGCTCGATCAGGCGCAGGATCTGGGCCTGCACGGTGACGTCGAGTGCGGTGGTGGGCTCGTCGGCAATCAGCAGCGACGGGTTGCAACTGAGCGCCATGGCGATCATGGCGCGCTGACGCATGCCGCCCGAGAGTTGGTGCGGATAGCGGTCGACCTGGGTGGATGGGTTCGGCATCCCCATTTCGGCGAGGAGTTCGATCGCCCTGGTCCGTGCCTGGCGCCGCGTGAGCTTCATATGGGCGCGGATCTGCTCCTCGATCTGCCAGCCGATCGTGTAGACCGGCGTCATGGCGCTCATCGGGTCCTGGAAGATCATGGCGATCTCGTCGCCGCGCACGTGCTGCAGGGCGCGGCGCGACAGGCCCACGAGTTCCTGGCCCTTGTAGCGGATCGAGCCCGTCAGGATGGCGTTCGGATCGCTGATCAGCCCCATGATGGCGAGGCTGGTCAGCGACTTGCCGGAGCCGGATTCGCCCACGACCGACAGGATCTCGCCCTTGGGCACCGCGAACGAGATATCGTCGACGGCCCGCAGGATGCCGCCCTCGGTCCGGAACGACACGCTGAGGTTCTCGACCGCCAGCAGCGCCTCGGTGGAGGACCGGTCAAGCACGGGCGACCCTGACGCGCGGGTCGAGCGCCGCGTAGAGGAGGTCGACCAGGGCATTGGCCGCCACCACGAAGAAGGACGCGTACATCACGGTCGCCATGATGACCGGCAGGTCGAGGTTCTGAAGCGCGTTGAACGTGAGATAGCCGACGCCCTGGAGGCCGAACACGACTTCGGTCAGAAGGGCGCCCCCGCCGACCAGGATGCCGAAATCGAGCCCGAACATCGACACGAAGGTGATGAGCGAGGTGCGCAACGCGTGGCGGAACAGCACCCGGGCCTCGCCGAGGCCCTTGGCCCGTGCCGTGCGGATGAAGTCTTCCTGGTAGGACTCGATGAGGCTCGCGCGCAGCACCCGGCCGTAAAGCCCGACATAGAGGATCGCCAGAGTGAACCAGGGGATCACCAGGGCCTTGAACCAGCCCCAGGGGTCCTGGGTGAGCGGCACGTAGCCGAGCCCCGGGACCCAGGAGAAGAGCCAGGTATCGTGGTAGCGGCTCTGCGTGATGAGGTTGGCGACTTCGCCGACCCAGAACACCGGCATCGAGATGCCGATCAGGCCCAGGATCATCAGCACGCGATCCACGAGGCTGCCCCGCCAAACGCCGGCGATCACGCCGATCAGGATCGACAGCACCACCCAGACGACCGCGGCCCCGAACACCAGCGACAGGGTCACGGGCACCGCCTGGAGGATCGACGGGATGACCTCTTGGCCGCGGTTGACGAAGGAGGTGAGGTCGCCCGTGACGAAAAGGCGCTTCATCAAGAGCAGGTACTGGATCCACAGCGGTTGGTCGAAGCCGAAGTCGTGGCGCACGGCCGCGAGCACGTCGGGCGAAGCGTTACGGCCGGCGATGCGGGCCGCCGGATCGGCGCCTGGGGTACCAGGATCGAGATCCCGGCCATGACGAAGGCCATCTGACCGACGCGGCTGACCAGCACCCGCAGCATCAGCCCTTCCTCACCCGCAGCTTGGCGCGGGGGTCCAACGCGTCGCGCACACCGTCGCCGAGCACGTTCAGGGCCAGTACGGTCAGCACGATGGCGACACCGGGCGCGATCGCCACCATGGGGCGCGTGTAGATCAGGCCCTGTCCGTCCTCGATGATGGTCCCCCACGAGGCGGCCGGCGATTGCACGCCGATGGAGAGGAACGACAGGGCGCTCTCCGTGATCATGTTCAAGGCCATCATCAAGGGCGCGAAGACGGATCAGCGTGGTGAAGACGTTGGGCAGGATGTCGCGCAGCAGGATGCGCCCGCGCGGGACGCCGAGTCCGATGGCGGCCAGCACGAATTCGCTCTGCCGCAACTGCAGCACCTGGCCGCGGATCGGCCGCGCCACGTAGGGGATATAGACGATGCCGATGATGATGATCGGCAGGAGCAGGCTGTCCGAAGCGATCGTGATGGGGCCGAGCACGAGGCCGTGGCCGATCGTGACGATCGAGAGCGAGATCGCCAGGAGGTAGACCGGGAAGGCCCAGAGGATGTCGAGAAGGCGCGACAGCACGGCGTCGATCGCGCCGCCGAAGAAGCCTGCCACGATCCCGACCAGCGCCGCCAGGACCAGCGTGATCACGGTCGCGGCGCTGGCGATCAGCAGGGAGTTCTGCCCGCCGTAGAGAATGCGGGCCATCACGTCGCGGCCCTGGCCATCGGCGCCCAGCATATAACGCCCCGTCCAGGTCGGGCCGATGGGCGTCGTGCCGAGCCCGAGGCCATTGGAATCGGCCTGGATCACATCGACCTGCTGCCCGTCGATCGAGACGGAGCCGCTGAGGTTCGACGTGAACGGATCGGTTGCGGCTACGCGGGCGGCATAGAGCGGCGCCGCCAGCGTGCAGAGCACGATCAGGATCAGCACCGCGAAGGCTGCGACGGCCGCACGGTCCTGCACGAGCTTGCGGAAGGCCGTGGCCCAAGGGCCACGGCTCGTCCGCACCGGGGCCGGAGCGGCCGTGAGGCTGCGCGGCGCACCATCGTGCAGTCCCGCGTCGGTGACGGTCGCGCTCAAGCCCTTGTCCTCAATTGACCCAGGCCTGAGTGAACAGGAAGTGCAACTGGTCCGAGTACAAGAAGTTGCCGACCCGGCTCGCGACGAAATCGACCCGCTTCGGCTGGAACAGCGAAGCCACCGGTGCCGCGTCCGTCACCTCCTTGTCGACCGCCGCCCACATCTTGCCGGCGGCCGGCAGGTCCGTCACGGCGGTCGCCATGGCCTTCTTCATGTCGGCCTCGATCTTCTGGTCACAGAAACCCGAGATGTTGACGGAAGAGTCGGAGCCCGGGTGGAAACTGCTGCAGCTGAATAGCACGCCCAGAAAATCGGACGGCGCCGGGTAGTCCTGGTACCAGTCCGAGACCGAGATCTGCACCTTGTTGTTGGTGTTCTGGATGTAGGTGAACTGGATGTTGTGGGACACCACCTTCAGGCTGGCATCGTAGCCGAGGTCCCGCAACAGGCTCTGCATGTAGGTGGCGATCGACTTCGGAATGGCCTTGTCGTCACCGATCAACGTCACCTGGGCACCCTTGGTGCCGGATTCCTCGACCAGCTGCCGGGCCTTGGCCATGTCGGGCGCGGTCCATTTCTGGCCCGCGTTCGCCGTGAACGGGCAGTAATCCTCGTGACCCGGCATGCCGACCGGCAATTGCTGGCAGAGCGGGTTGGCGAGATTGGGTCCCCCGAAAAGCCCCACCAGGGCCTTGCGGTCCACCGCGTAGGCCACGGCCTGCCGGGCCTTGAGATTGTTGAAGGGCGGCAGGTTCACGTTCATGGGCACGTAGTAGAAGGCCAGCAGCGGATGGACGTGGACCTGCTTGGCGTATTTGCTGCCGAGTTCGCCGAGCCGGTCGGTCGGCACGTCGTCGAAGGTCCAGTCGGCCTGGCCGTTGGCCACCGCCGTGACGCCGGCCTGGTCGTCGAGGCCGAAGTTGTAGTCCATGGCGTCGACGTAGCCGTCGGGCTGGGCGTCGGCGCTGAATTCCTTGAAGTACGGATTGCGGGCGATCTTCATGCCGCGGTCGGGATTGTAGCTCTCGATCATGTAGGGGCCGGTGGCGGCGGCCGGCGTCGTGCCGAGATCCTTCATCGGCGTGTCGGCCGGAACGATCACGGCATGGATGGCCGACAGCTTGTAGAAGAAGTCGGCATCCGCATCGGTGAGGTGGAAGGTGACGGTGCCGGCCCCATCATCGCCGATCACGCCTCCGGCCAGCGTGCAGGTTGCGGCCTCCTTGAGGCAGGCCTCGGCCCCGACAATGCCGTTGAAGAAGGAGCCGGCAGTCGGGCTCGACACCTTGAAGATGCGCTGGAATGTGGCCACCACATCGGCCGGCGTCACCTCCTTGCCGGTGGAGAACTTGATGCCCTTGCGGAGCTTGAACACGTAGGTCTTGCCGCCGTCCTGCGGAGCCGGGACCGCCTCGGCAAGGTCCGGCACGACCGTGTTGCTGTCCGGCCCGTCGACCTTCTTGAAGGTCACGAGGCCGTCGTTGGTGGCATAGAGGAGCTGCCAGAATTCCGATTCGTAATTGATCTGCGGATCGATCGTGCCGGCCGAACCGTGCGCGTTGAGCTTCAACGTCCCACCGCGATGCTGCTTCATCAGTTCGGCCCGGTCCGGAGCCGCCGCGGCCGTCACGGCGCTCGCCCCAGCGAAACCCAGCGCCAGGGCGCTCGTGGCGAGCAAGATCCTCAATCCCATGTGACATCCTCTCCGAACAAGGTTCGCAACCGCGTGATGGCCGCTTGTTGCCTACAGATCAATCATGCTGCCCGATGAAAGCGCCCACCACAGTCATGCATCGTTGTCGTTCCTCGACATGCGGCATGTGAGACGAGTCCTCGAAGAGAGTCCAGCGGACGTCGGGGATGAGTTCCGCATAGGGCTGCAGCGTCGCGGGGGTCGCTTCGTCATGACGGCCCGAGATGAGCAAGGTCGGTGCCACGACACGATGCAATCTGTCGATGACGCTCCAGTCCCGCAACGATCCGATGACGTGGAACTCGTTGGGGCCGTTCATCGCGGCATAGACGGTAGGGTCGGCCGCCAGGGCGGCGAAGGTTCGCGTCACCTCCTCGGGCCAGGGCGACAGCCTGCAGACGTGGCGGGTATAGAAGGCCATGGTGGCGCGCTCGTATTCGGGATGCGCCGTGGTTCCGGCGGCCTCGTGGCGGAGCAGATCCTGCTGGATGTCGGGCGGCAGGGCCAGCCTCAGACGGTTGGCCTCGGCGACCCAGAGAGCCATCGAGGCCGGCGCGTTGGCGAGGACCAGGGACGCGAGACCGGCCGGGCGACGCACGGCATGTTCGGCACCGAGCATGCCGCCCCAGGACTGGCCCAGAAGGTGATACCGGCCCGCGATCCCGAGATGGGCGAGGAGGTTGTCGAGTTCGGCAAGGAACAGGTCGACGGTCCAGAATGCGGCGCCACGGTCCGGCAGGTGTGTCGAGCGGCCGTTGCCGATCTGGTCGTAGTGGACGACGGCGCGGCCGTCCCGCGCCAGATCCTTGAAGCCGTCCACGTAGTCGTGAGTACAGCCCGGACCGCCGTGCACCACGATCAGCGGCGCCCGAGGGGACGTGAGGTCCCCCGTGACCCTGTACCAGGTGTGGACGCCGCGGAATGCGGCCTCGCCCTCGACCACGTTCATGCTCTTCTCCGCGCAGATGACGCCATCATGGGCGCCACGGCGATCAGATGCCCGACGGACTGCCGGTGAAGCTGCGCGGCGCGGGGCTGAGCACGGTCGTGCTGCCGCCTCCGATCTGCAGCACGGCGAGGCCGCGGTCGTTCGGACCGTCGGCGCGGAAGCGGAACACGCCGTCGGCGCCGTTGAAGCCGGAGGCGTTGGTCAGGGCATCCTGCGAAAAGCGCTGGCCGGGCTGGCCGTGGGACAGAGCGGCCGCGAGCGAAACGGCATCGTAGGACAGGGTGGCGATGCGGGCCGGGTCGTTCCCGAATTTGGCACGGTAGCGGCCGGCGAAGCCCGCGAAGCCCGCGCCTTCCGGGGCCGAGACCCAGGCGCCTTGAAGGGGCGGAAGCTTCACGACGCGCGGGTCCGTCCACAACCCGGTGCCGAGGATCTGCACCTTGCCGTTGTCGATGCCGTTGGCCGTGAGAGCACCGGCGACCGCGGCCATGTCGTCGGCGGAATCGGGGATGAACAGGGCGTCGATGCGGGGCAGGGCCGCCGCGATGCGGGCCACCGCCTCGGCCGGTGCGCCCGGCTTGTAACGCTCGATCGCCTCGACCCGCACGCCGAGCCGCGCCGCGGCCTGCTGATACTCGGCCAGAGCCACGTTGCCGTAATCGTTCTCCGGAACCAGCGCCGCGAAGCTCTTCTTGCCGTGCGCCGCAGCGTAATCGACGATCCGGTCGACATAGCTCTCGATCAGGAACGACAGCAGGTAGACGCCGCGGGACGCCGATGCCGTGTCGGTCGAAAAACCGATCACGGGCTTGTCGGCCGCCTTGGCGACCTTGGCGGATTCCCGGAGATCGGCCGCGAACAGCGGCCCCAGGATGAGTTCGGCGCCGTCGCCGATGGCGGCCTGCGTGGCGTCGCGCGCGCCGTCGGGCGTGGAACGGTCGTCCTTGACCAGGATGGTGAGATCGTTGCTGCCGGCGTCCGCATAGGCGAGTTCGGCCGCGTTGCGCAGTGATTGGCCGACGCTCGACGGGCCGCCGTTCTGCGTGAGGGGCAGGATGAGTGCGACCTTCACGGGGCCGGACCCGATGGCGCCGGGCTGGGCGGCGCCGGTCAGAGGGCGCGACTGCACGGCCGTGGTCGGTGCCGACAGAGGGGCCTCCGATGGCGCTCCGCCCAGGCGTGATCCTCCGCCGATCTGGCCGCAGCCCGACAGCAAAGACCCCAGTGCACAAGCCGATAGCGCGCTTCTGATCAAACGTGCCGAAACCAAGCCGGATCTCCAGAGCGCGTCGCGGGAAGCCGCGATGTGTAACATCGAATGATGCCCGAAGCCATCGGACGTCTCGCGAAAACCGCGGATCGGCAGTCCTTGCCTTGGCGGCGGCGCCACGCCACACAGACCGGCATGATGGCACATCACCGGGACGACGACACCGGCGCCGGCACGGCGCCGGAGCGCCATGCGGCGCCGGAACGACATGCGGCGCCGGAGCGCCATGCGGCGCCCGAACGCCGCCGCGACAGGGCCTTCACGGCGTTCGGCACGCGGGTTCCGGCGCAGACGCTGGCTCCGGGCCTGCACGTGGTGGCGACGCCCATCGGCAACCTCGCCGACATCTCGCTGCGGGCCCTGGCCGTGCTGGCGGCCGCCGACGCGGTGCTGGCCGAGGACACCAGGGTGTCGCGGGTGCTGCTGTCGCACTATGGGATCGACACGCCGCTCGTGCCCTACCACGAGCACAATGCCTCGGCGATGCGCCCGCAGATCATGGCCCGCCTGGCCCGGGGCGAGGCCATGGCGCTGATCTCGGATGCCGGCACGCCGCTCGTGTCGGACCCTGGCTACAAGCTCGTGGCCGACGCCGTCGAGTCCGGGGCCGCCATCACGGCCGTGCCGGGCGCTTCGGCCGTGATGGCGGCCCTGGTGCTGGGCGGCCTGCCGACCGACCGCTTCTTCTTCGAAGGCTTCCTGCCCGAGAAGGGCGGCGCGCGGCGCACGCGGCTCGCCGACATCGCGGGGGTGCCCGGCACGCTGGTGTTCTTCGAGTCGGCGCGGCGCCTGGCCGACGCCCTGGCCGATATCGCGGCCGTGCTGGGCCCCCGGCCTGCCGCCGTGGCGCGCGAACTCACCAAGAAGTTCGAGACCGTGCGGCGGGGTACCGCCGCGGAACTCGCGACGCTTTTCGCCGAGGAGGGGCCGCCCAGGGGCGAGGTCGTGATCCTCGTGGCCCGGGCCGACGGCACGCCCGCGGCCGGCGCCGACGAACTCGATGCGAGGCTCGGCGCCGCGCTCGATCACCTTTCGGTCAAGGATGCGGCCGCCGTGGTGGCGGGCGAGACCGGCCTGCCGCGACGCGAAGTCTACGGGCGCGCCGTGGCGCTGGCGGCCGGGCGCCGCGCCGGCCCGTGAAGCGTTCCGGCGAGGGCCGACGGGCCGAGGCGCGGCGGCGCGCCAACCGGACCGGCCGCCGCGCCGAGTGGGCCGCGGCCCTGCTGCTGACGCTCAAGGGCTATCGCATTCTGGCGCGCGGGTTCACCGTGGCGGGCGGCGAGATCGACATCGTGGCGCGCCGCGGCGAGGTGGTGGCCTTCATCGAGGTCAAGGCGCGGCCGGGTCTCGACGAAGCGCTACTGGCCGTCGACGGCGTGAAGCGGCGACGCCTGTCGCGGGCCGCGGCCGTGTGGCTTGCCCGCAATCCTTGGGCCGCGTCCTTCGACTTTCGCGGCGATGCCGTGCTGATGGCGCCGAGGCACTGGCCCCGGCATGTGGTCGACGCTTTCCCGGTCGAGATCGGATGGTGAGAACCGGCGGTGTTCAGAACGCCAGCTTGGCCCCGACGATCGCCAGCGTACCGGCCAGCATCGGCCGCAACACGCGGTCGGAGACGCGGGACGCGATCTGGCTGCCGATCGCGATGCCCGGCAGCGAACCTATCAGCAGCGACGCGAGCAGCGCCCAGTCGACGGAGCCCATATACCAATGCCCAGCGCCCGCCAGCAGCGTCAGCGGCACCGCATGCGCGATGTCGGAACCCACGATCCGCACGGTCGGCATGCGGGGATAGAGCAGCAACAGGACCGTAACGCCGATCGCGCCCGCGCCGACCGAGGTCAGCGACACCACGATGCCGAGGAAGGCGCCGAACACCACGGTCAGCGTCGCGGTCTGCCGATCCGTGAAGCTGCCGGTGCGCTCGGCCAGTCGGGCGAGGAGCCACTTGCGCCCGATCAGCGTGATCGCCGTGAAGATCAAGGCCAGGCCGAGGACGGTACTGATGGTGCCGGCCGTGCTCTGGCTGGTCCGGTCGATGCGCGACAGCGCCCAGAGCGTCGCGGCGGCGCCGGGCAAGCTTCCGCAGGCGAGCCGCGCGGTGATGCGCCAATCCACCGTCCGGTTGAGGCCATGCACGATCGTGCCGCCGGTCTTGGTCAGGCCGGCGTAGAGCAGGTCGGTCCCGACTGCGGTGGCCGGGTGGAAGCCGAAGAGCAGAACCAGCAGCGGCGTCATGAGGGAGCCGCCTCCCACCCCCGTCAAACCGACCAGCATGCCGATCGCGAAGCCCGACGCGGAGTAAAGCCAATTGATCGAAGCGATCCAGCTCATGGGCAACCCCACCGGTGAAGGCATGATGGCAGCCGGGGGTGCGGAAGTGAACCCCTGTTTCGCCGCAGGACCGTCCCTTCGCGACGCCGGGTTCCCTTCGGGGCGGCGCCTGCGAATATACAGTGAAATTGTAGACGAACGGGGAGGCTGCCGCAAGCCGTCGCAAGCCGTTCCCGAGCTTCGCGGCAAGAACTGGATGGCGGCCTGCGACGCCGCCGCGTAAGCCTGCCCCATGCCGGCTCGAACCGATCGGTTGCCTCCGGCATGGGGCAGGGCAGCGAGGGCGACATGGCCGATCCGACGACGAGCCTCCGCATGGGGGCGGCCGAATGGGGCCTTCTCTTGCTGCTGGCACTGCTGTGGGCCGGCTCGTTCTTCTTCTACAAGGTCCTGGTCTCGGCCTTGCCACCCTTCACCGTCGTCTGTGGGCGCGTGCTCATCGCGGCGCTGCTCCTGAACGCCGTCATCCTGGCGCGGGGTGGCCGTCCGCCCACGCAGCCGCGGCTCTGGGCGGCGTTCTTCGTGATGGGCCTCCTCAACAACGTCGTGCCCTATTCGCTGATCGTCCTGGGTGAGACCAAGGTGTCGAGCGGGCTCGCCTCGATTCTCAATGCCACGACGCCCATGTTCACCGTGGTCGTGGCCCAGCTCTCCACAGCCGACGAGAAGCTCGACGGCGCCAAGATCGCCGGGCTCGTCACGGGTTTCGTCGGCGTCATGGTGCTGGTCGGCCCGGGTACCTTGGCGGGCGTCGGCCGCGGCGACGTGCTGGGGGAAGTCGCCGTGCTGGGTGCGTCCTTCTCCTACGGAATGGCGGGCGTCTTCGGACGGCGCTTCCGGGGCGTGCCGCCCATCACCGTTGCGGCCTCCCAGCTCACCGCCAGCGCCTGCATGGCGCTGCCGCTCTGCTGCCTCGTCGACCGGCCCTGGACCTTGCCGATGCCGCACGCCGGCATCTGGGCCGCGCTGATCGGGCTCGCCGTGCCGAGCACGGCGATCGCCTATCTGTTGTTCTTTCGCATCCTGGCCCGGGCCGGCGCCACCAACGTATCGCTGGTGACGCTGCTGGTGCCGGTCGGAGCGGTGCTGCTCGGCGCCTGGGCTCTGGGCGAGACGCTGCCGCCCTCCGCCTGGGTCGGTGTGGTCATCATCGCGGTCGGGCTCGCCTGCCTGGACGGGCGCCCCCTGTCGTGGCTCGGCTTGCGGGCGGAACCGGCCTGAACGGCACTGCGGGCGCCATCCGCGCGTTGTCTCGTGGCCAAGTCAGCAAACGGAGAAAGACGATGCCGATCGCGGGAGCCCGCCTCGTCAGTGCGAACGGTCGCCGCCGTCCGCGGCGGCTCTGCGGGGCGGCCGGGAGACCCCCAGCGTGACCGGCCCGCACAAGCCCGAGGTCCTGGTGTTCGACGTCAACGAGACGCTGCTCGACATCGACACGTTGATGCCGCTGTTCGAGCGCCTGTTCGGCGACGGCATGGTGATGCGCGAGTGGTTCGCGCAGCTGGTGCTCTATTCGGAGGCCATGGCGCTCAGCGGTCGTTACGCACCCTTCGGCACGATCGGGGCAGGGGTGCTGCGAATGCTCGGCGAGATCCGCGGCGTCCCGGTGGGAGATGGCGACGTGGCAGAACTTCGGGCCCGCACCCTCGCCATGCCGGCCCATGCCGACGTGCTGCCCGCGCTGGAGCGCTTGAAGAAGGCGGGCTTTCGACTCGTGACGCTGACCAACTCGGCGCCCGACCCGCAGGCGAACCCGCTGCAGCGCACCGGCATCGCGCGGCTGACCGAGCGCCAGTTCAGCGTCGACGCCGTGCGGCGATCGAAGCCGCACCCCGATGGTTACGGCCAGGTCGCGGCGGCCCTGGACCTGCCGGCCACGGCCTTCTGCATGGTGGCGGCGCATGTCTGGGACACGGCCGGGGCGCAGAGCCTCGGCTGGTCCGGTGCCCTGGTGACCCGGCCCGGCAATGCCGTCCTCTCCGTGCCGAACCTGCCGCAACCCGACCTCGTGGCGCCGGACCTCGGCAGCCTCGCCGACGCGGTGATCGGGCACTGGCGGTGAGAGAACGCCCGCCCCGCCACGATCGGTCTGGGCATTACCCTCGCCGGCGGCCCGTCACTTCGATCTCGATCTTCATGCGCGGGTCGGCGAGCCCGGCCGCCATCATGGTGGCGGCCGGCCGCACCGGGCCGAAACGTGCCCGCAGCACCGGCCAGCACGGCTCGAAATCCGCAGCGTCGGGCAGGATGTAGCGGACCCGCACCACGTCGGCGAGCGCGAAGCCGGCTTCATCCAGTGCCGCCGCGATATTGTCGATGCAGCGCTCGCATTGCGCCACGACATCTTCGGCGATGGTGCCGGACGCGTAGTCGAAGCCGGTGGTGCCGGACACGAACACCCATTCGCCGTCGACGACGGCGCGCGCATAACCGACGTCCCGCTCGAAGCTGGATCCCGACGTGATATGCCGCCTCGCCATGCCGTCGCTCCTGCGCGGCTCTCGCCGCATCGTCGTTGACGAAGCGTGAAAGCAACGAAACCGACACCTTGTCGCTTGTCTGCAGCTTAACCTTGCCAAAATCCAACAAAATGATGTTCACATTCCGGCAATTCGCTCCCGTCATCTTCCGGATAACAGGAAGGGCGAACACAATGAACCATCAGATCGATGTTTCGACAGTACCAGCCGAGATCACGCTGGCCGGCTTGACGGCCAAAGCAGCCGTCTCGCGCGGCGATGTGGTGTCGCTGAACCAGTATCTCTTCGTCGAGGGCTCGCTCGACCGGGACGAGGCGGAGGCCTTGTTCGACCTCGAGCGCGCGGCCCTGACCCGTCACGAGGCCTGGACCACCTTCTTCATCGAAGCCGTGACGGATCACGTGGTCTGGAGCTCGCGCCCGACCGGCCGACTCGATGAGGCCCAGGCGGCCTGGCTGATCGACCGGGTCGACGAGGCTCGCACGCCCGCGAGCTTCGCGATCCTGGTGAACGTGCTCGACGAGGCCCAGCAGGTTCCGGCCTGGTTCTCCTGCGCCGTGCGGGCCAGGGCGGTGGCGGGCTGGCCCGGGTTGCCTCGCACCGGAGACGATCTCTCGCGAGCCCCGCTCAAGGCGGCCTGATGGGCGTGCTCAGCTCGTACGGCTGAGCACGAAAGCCAAGACGATGAAGATCACGATGACGAGCGCCAGGCCGCCGATCAGCACGTAGCGGACCCCGAGGCCGGTTTTGCCCTGCTTGGCTTCGGTCGGGTCGATTCGGGTTGGTCTCTCGCTCATGGTCATGCCTATCTTTGTACTGCGGCCAACTGGGATGAAGGCGCGAAGTTCCTGGCCAGCGCAAGCGGCACTTTGGCTTGCGTCGATCAGCCGGCCGACATCGTCGGGCCGAACACCTCTTCGAAGGCGCGACGCAGCAGGATGTCGAACTCGGGCATCGTGATGATGTGGCCGAGATCCGCGAGGCTCGTGACGCCGTGCTGCGCCGAGACGATCCCGCAAGGGACGATCCCGCCGAAATGGTCGAGGTCGGGGTCTACGTTGACCGCCACCCCGTGGTAGCTGACCCAGCGCCGGAGCCGGATCCCGATGGCCGCGACCTTGTCCTCGGCCGGCGAGCCGTCGCGTGCGGGCGCCTTGTCGGGCCGCGCCACCCAGACGCCGACGCGATCCTCCCGCCGCTCGCCACGGATGTCGAGTTCCGCCAGCGTGTCCACGATCCAGCTTTCCAGCGCCGCCACGAAGGCCCGCACGTCGCGCTTCCGACGGTTGAGGTCGAGCATGACGTAGGCCACCCGCTGCCCCGGCCCGTGATAGGTGTATTGACCGCCGCGCCCCGTGCCGTGCACCGGGAAGCGCGCCGTCCGCAGGTCCGTGTCGCGCGCCGACGTTCCGGCCGTGTAAAGCGGCGGATGTTCGACGAGCCAGACGCGCTCCGGCGCCTCGCCCGCGACCATGCGGGCCACGTAGCTTTCCATGGCCGCAACTGCCTCGATGTACGGCACCCTCCCGTCCGCCACCACCCATTCGACCGGCCGGCTGCCGACTGCGGGGCGGAATCCGACGACGTCGGTGTGGCGAGGGTCTGGCGAGGCGGGCATCGGAGCATCGGAAAGCGAGAAGCGGCACCATAGCGATGCGGAACGGATCCGGAAACACGGAACCGTGCGACCCGAAGGCTTCGGCCAGGAACGTTGACGTTCGGGGCGTGCCGACGGAATGAAGTAGGCCGCGGCGGTGGCGCGCGACGTCAAGCCGTCCCCGGAAATGGTTGAGGATCGCCAAAAATCCTTCCCAGCTTTCAACGCCCCGGCTACGGTTCGGCCAAATCTGGGGGAAACGAACCATGAATGCGGACGACCCGCGCCTGTCGACCGCGGCGGCGCGCCGCCCCTGGTACAGGCTGCTCTACGTGCAGGTGCTGATCGCCATCGTGATCGGCGTCTTGCTGGGCACCTT
>JAABUT010000293.1_pt1 | contig 89991 bp, 78 predicted proteins | sample 5559281 | NCBI WGS metagenome assembly JAABUT01 (sample SAMN10711880, study PRJNA513359) | rock metagenome | isolation source: Antarctica rocks | place: Antarctica: Victoria Land, Ricker Hills nord | collected 2016-01-04 | reverse complement strand
CCCGCCAGGCCGGTGGTCTGGTCGTCGCCACCGGTGCGGACCGGCAGATCAACCCGAAGGCACCCGAGGGGCCGGTCGTTACAAGGGCCAGGCCCGTCCGGTGGCGACATGTCCATACTCGCAGTCGATCCACTTCAGACGACAGCGGGCGGCAGCCACCAGTTCCATCTCGCTGACATCTTGGTGGAACACCAGCAGCTCAGGTCTCGGTTCCAAGGTCAAGGAATTCTCGTTTACCTGCTGAAAGCCACCGACTTTGGGAAGTCGACGATCGAGCGACCGGAGCGGATCTGGGTCACCATCATCGACCCCGGTGGCATCTTGTCGGTCTCTTCAGCAGCCGACAAGTGCCGTCGCCTCTTCCCGGAGCTCGACCCCCCTCACCTGGCCGATGCGTGCGTCGGTCGCACCTTCTCCCCGCCCGGCTCCTGACCGCTCAACCAAAGGTCGATTCGATGTCAAGATCTGGAGAACCTGCATTCGACCCGTCGTCAATGTCGTGGGATGATGAGCCAGAGCCAACGACCGAGCGCGCGCCTGGCATGGAGCCGTTCGAAGACTCTTCTCCCTCCGGCTACGGTTCGCGCGCCTTGGGCACAGGTCCAGCATCCGCCGTAGCACCGTCTTTAGTGCACGGTGGGCGCCGAATGGGGGGTGTCGGCCTCGGCCTCGCCATCGGTGGCGCCGTCGTGCTGGCCTCGTCGCTATGGATGGCGTTGGAGTCCATCACCATCTCGGCCGACCCTCTGGGCAATGCGCCGAAGTGGCTCTCTGTCGCACTGGTTGCACTGGCAGTTCTGGTCGCAGGGATGGTGGTCGGGGTCATGGCCGTCCTCACCCGGCGGGGACGTGCTCTGGGGGCACTGGCCCTCATTGCGGGGATCGCGCTGGCTCCGATCCTGTCCGGTCTCGCTACCACATTCGGGGCGGACGACCTGCAGAGTCGCGCTCGGCAGCAGCTGCAGAGCGGGGCAGGGGTCGGGCTCGAGCGTGCCGTTAAGGCACTGGGAGAGTTGGGAGTACCTGAGGGACCGGTCCGTGCCCTCCTCGGACAGTGAGCAACAGCGGCGCCGACCTGCGCTCCCATGAAGCACGCCCGCGGTCTACACGGGGGTTCACGACGGACCGGCCGACTCCACCATCTGCCTTCGCTACGCGTCGGACGAGCGGCTCGACCAGTGGTCCGCTCCGGTGGTGGTCGGCCGTGCGCCGGAGGGCGTCGGGGTCAAGGAGATGCGCGACCCGTTCGTCTTCACGTGGTCGGGCCGGCGCTGGGCCCTGCTCGGGGCGTGGCTCGATGACGGGCCCGCGCTGCTGCTGTGGTCGTGCGACGACCTCGCCGCGTGGTGGTTCGAACGGGTCTGGCTGTCATCGGCCGACCCGGTCCTGCGTCCGCTGGCGGTCGCCGACGTCTGGGAGTGTCCCCAGCTGGTCGAGGTCGACGGGTCGTGGGTGGTGCTCGTCTCGCTGTGGAAGGCCGGCGTCCTCGACCGCGTCGTGTATGCGGTGGGACGCCTTGAGGACGACGGTGGGCTCCCCCGGTATGCTGCCCGGGCGGGGGGCTACGCCGACGGGGGCGAGGTCTGCTACGCCCCGCAGGTGCTGCAGGACGCACCCGGCGGCGGACCGCTCTTCTTCGGGTGGGCGCGCGAGGCCGACCTTCCGGAGCCGGTGGACGCCGAGGCCGTGGCCGGCTGCCTCACCTTGCCGCGTCGGCTACGGCTCGACGGTGACCGCCTCATCAGCGAGGTCGAGCCCGCGGCGCGGAGCCTCGTCGGCGACCCGATCGCCCTCTCGGGCGACAGCGCCGAGCTGCCGGCCCAGGCATACCTGCGGGTCGACGCCCCGGTGCGACTGACCGGACGGGGCGCCAGAATCGCGGTGGAGACGGGGTCCGAGGTGTGGCTCGACGACGACGTGGTCGAGGTCTATCCCACGAGCGGCACGCCGGAGACCTATCGCGACCCGGGGACGACCGCGTGGCGAGTGAGCCCGACGACCAACGTGGCCGCCTTCGCCGTCAGTCGCCCCAGCGGGGCCGAAGCCGTCCGGCGACGTGGCCTACCCGGTTGACGGTCTCGCACTCCTGACCCCTGCGTCACGCGTGAGCGGCGGACTTCTCCTGACCGGGCTCCGGGGCGTCGTCCTCGGCGGTGAGGGGCTTGGCGATCGACTCGAGGGACTTCTGCTCGGCGTGCACCCCGAGGAAGATCGCGATGATGCCCGCCGCCAGCATGAGCCCGGCACCCACGTAGTAGCCCGGGGCGAGGCCGGTGATGTCCTTGCCGGCCATGGCCTTCTCGATCAGCCCGCCGAAGTAGAGCGGCCCGGCGATGCCCCCGGTCGCGGTCCCGATCGCGTAGAAGAAGGCGATGCACAAGGCTCTGGTCTCCATCGGGAACACCTCGCTGGCGGTGAGGTATGCCGCGCTGGCGCCGGCCGAGGCGAAGAAGAACACGACCATTCCGGCCAGGGTCAACGTGACCGCGCTGAAGGAGTGCAGGTAGAAGCCGGCGATGCCGAGCAGGGCGCCGGAGATGATGTAGGTCGCGGCGATCATGCGGACCCGGCCGATGGAGTCGAACAACGGAGACAACGCCAGAGCGCCGACGAAGTTGCTCACCGCGAAGGCGGCGATGTACCAGCCGACCGACTTCACGCCGAAAAACGTGCCGAGGGCGTCGCCGAAGGTGAAGAAGAAGGCGTTGTAGAGGAACGCCTGCCCGACGAAGAGCGCGAAACACAGGATCGCCCGTCGCGGGTAGGTCATGAAGACGGTCTTGGCGATGAGGGGGAGGCCGATGGTGTGGCGCTGGCGGATGGTGATCGACTCCTCGGCGGCCGGCAGCCGCTCACCGCTCTCGTCCTCCACGGTCTTCTCGATCTCCGTGACGATCTGCTCGCTCTCCTTCTCCCGGCCATGGATGAACAGCCACCGCGGGCTCTCGGGCACGTTGCGGCGCACGAGCAGCACGACGAGGGCGAGGATGGCCCCCAGGGCGAAGGCACCGCGCCATCCGTAAGAGGGGTCGACGATGCCGTTCGTCAGGGGCACCGTGATCATCGCGCCGGCCGCGGCACCCACCCAGAACGACCCGTTGATGGCGATGTCGACCCGGCCGCGGTACTTCGAGGGGATCAGCTCGTCGATGGCCGAGTTGATCGCCGCATACTCCCCACCGATGCCCGCGCCGGTGATGAACCGGCAGGCGAAGTACCAGATGGGGTTCATCGAGAAGGCGGTGAGGACGGTGCCGATCAGGTAGATGCCGAGGGTGATCATGAACAGCTTCTTGCGACCGAACCGGTCGGTGAGCTGCCCGAAGACCAGGGCACCCAGGCACGAGCCGGCGACGTAGATGGCACCGGCCAGACCGATCTGCGAGCTGGAGAGCCCCAGTCCGTGGTCGGTGGTCTTGAGGACGTCCGACAGCGACCCGACGATGGTGACCTCGAGGCCGTCGAGGATCCAGACCGTGCCCAGACCGATGACGATCAGCCAGTGCCAGCGCACCCACGGCAGGCGGTCCATCCGTGCCGGGATGTCGGTCGTGATCCGGCGCAGCTCTGTTTGCGGAGACATCCGCTCACCTTGGCAGACTCCGGGCTCACGCACAGGTCCACGAGACGGCGACATCAGCCGGGCTGGTCAGCGTCAGCTCGTCAGCATCAGCGCAGGACGGTCATCCGATGGGCGGCCCGTGTCATCGCCACGTAGAGCACGCGTACCCCACCCGGTGACTCGGCCACGATCGCGTCGGGGTCGACGACGACCGTGGCGTCGTACTCGAGGCCCTTGGTCGCCATCGGGTCGGTGACGACCACCCGGCCGCCCCCGGACCCGGCCATGGCCGCCAGGGCGCCAGCGTGCACGGCGGGCGTGATGACCGCCACCGACCCTTCGACCTCACCCAGCAGCTGCTCGACCGCAGCCTCGACCGCCTGCTGCACCGACGTGCCCAGCGACCCGTCGACCGGCTCGATCCCGGTCTCCCGCACCGCTTGTGGGATATCGGCGTCGGGCACACTGACCCGCACGACGGCGGCGGCGTAGTCGAAGATCTCCCGCGCGTTGCGGTAGTTGGTGTCCATGTGGAACAGCCGGCGCGGCTGCGTCCCGAACGCCTCGTCCCGGGCGACCGCAGACTCGGCGGCGTCCGGCCATGAGCTCTGGGCCGCGTCACCGACCACGGTCCACGACGCATACCGGCCGCGTCGACCGAGCATCCGCCACTGCATCGGCGACAGGTCCTGGGCCTCGTCGACCAACACGTGGGCGTACTCCTCGGGTCGACCGGGCCGCCCCACCAGGAGTCGCTCGCGCGCGGTGGCCGGGTTGAGCACGTAGGCCGGCTCGACGACGTCGGGCCGCGCCGATGGCTGGACTTCGGCCACCCCGTGGGACTGCACGTCGTCGAGCTCCTCGATCTCGTAGAACCCGCGCTCCTCCTTGGGCTCCTCCTGCATCGCGCCCACCCGAGCCGCGACGTCGTCGACGAGGGCCGCGTCCGCCACCGACCACCTGCCCGTCTCCAGCGTGACCCGCATGGCGTCGAGCAGCACGCCCGTCTGCGCGTCGTCGAGCACGCCCCGCGCATACCGGCGCAGGCGCTCCTCGTCGACGAGCCACAGCACGACCTCGCGTGGGTCGACCTGGGGCCACCACGCCGCCAGGAACCCTTCGACCTCCATGTGGTCGTCGTAGCGGCTGAGGAACTCCTCGCGGTCGGCGTGCCCGCTCTGCCGGTACGCCGCCTCGCCCAACAGCTGCTTCGCGGCCGCCCGACCGGTGTTGCGCTGGTGCTGGCGCAGCACCCGGGAGCGCACCTGGTCGAGGGCCCGGTGGTCGAGCCGCACCGCCTGCCCGGCGACGAACGCACGGAACTCGGTCGGCCCGTCCGGCACGGCGTCGTGCGCCGCCCGGGAGAGCAGCTGCCGGATCCGCAGCGATCCCTTGACCGCGGCCGCGGCCGGCGGGTCGAGGCGCTCGGTGCTGACGACGTCGACGACGTCGCCGAGCGACCGCAGGGTCACGGTCTCCTCACCGAGGGAGGGCAGGACGCGCTCGATGTAGGACGTGTACGCCGCGGACGGGCCGACGACGAGGATGCCGCCGGACTCGTAGCGGCGACGGTCGGAGTAGAGCAGGTAGGCCGCCCGGTGCAGGGCGACGACCGTCTTTCCGGTGCCCGGCCCGCCGGTGATCTCGGTGATCCCGCGGGCGCTGGCGCGGATCGCCTCGTCCTGGTGACGCTGGATGGTGGCCACGATGTCGCGCATCTGCGCCCCGCGGCTGCGGGTGAGGGCGGCCATGAGCGCCCCGTCGCCGACGACGACGAGGTCGTCCGGCGCGACCGGCACCATGAGGTCGTCCTCGACTCCGACGACATCGGCCCCCTTGCAGCGCAGCACCCGCCGGCGCAGCACGCCCATCGGCTCGACGGGGGTGGCGCGGTAGAAGGCCGAGGCGGCGGGAGCCCGCCAGTCGATGACGAGCGGCTCGTACTCGTCGTCGCGGACGCCGAGGCGGCCGATGTAGCGCACCTCCCGCTCGAGCGGCGGCGTGTGGTCCTCGGAGCCGTTGCCGTTGCTCTCGCCGCGCCCCGGGTGGTCGATGTCGAGGCGGCCGAAGACCAGGCCTTCGTACTGGCTCTCCAGTGCGTGCCGGCGGCGAACGGCGTGGAGCACGAGCGCGTCGCGCTCGAAGAGCCCGGTCAGCTCCTCGTCGCGGGCCTCGCCGACCCGGTCGGTGCGTCCGCGTGCGAGACCGTCGGCCTCGACGAGACCGGCGCGCTCGCCGGCCTTCGCCAGCTCGGCGTAGACCCGGTCGACGTGCGCCTGCTCGGTGGCGATCTCCCTGGCGATCTCGTCGGCGATGAGGGCTGGGGGCGTCGGAGCAGACGTCCCGCTGTTCGAACCTGTCACACACCCGCCTGGCACGTCGCGCTGTCGGGGGAGCCGCGTCATCTGACGGGATCCCCCCTTGCATGGGAACGCACGAGTCTAGTCCGGACCCTCGGCCGGCCCGTCATGGGTCCGCGGGTCGGTCCGGTGGATCGGGCGCCGATCCTCAGATCCAGCCTTGACGGGAAGCCTGCACGCCCGCCTGGAAGCGGGTCTGAGCCCCGAGTCGTTCCATGACGTAGCGGACCCGGCGCTCCACGGTCCGTTGGGAGATACCGGTCTGGCGAGCGATCGACGCATCCGCGACCCCGGCGGCCATCAGCCGCAGCACCGTCGCGTCGCGCTCGTCCAGCCCCTGCGGCTCGTCCGTCACGGTCACCGGTGTCGCCAGCTGCCAGAAGCGCTCGAACAACGCGCGGCCGGCGCCGACGGCGCCCGCCGACGTCCCGAACAACCCCTGGGGCCCGGTGCCATCACCGTCGCCGGTCCACTCGACGATGCACGCCTGGTCGTCGACGACGATGACGCTGATGGGCACGAGGGGCAGGAACCGCTGCGTCTCACGCCCCTCGCGGCGGGCGGCCATGACCGGCAACACGTAGGGCAGCTCGAGGACCGCCGAGTCCCAGATGGTCAGCATCTCGAGCAGCCGGCCGCCGGCGCCCACGCTGGGCTCCCGGTGCGAAGCGAGGGGAGCGTCGATGAGCAGCCGGGTGCGCACCGTCATGCCCCGGAACATCCGGACGGCGCCCTCGGCCTGGGCGATGGCCTCGTTCGTGGCCCGGGAGACGGCCTCGAGATCTCGGAGCACCTCACCATCCAGCTCGCCGTCGCCCAGGGCGGACGTGCGCGCCGCGTTGTAGACCCGAGCGAGGGCGTCGGCACTGGCGCGGGCCGCACTGGCCCGGCGCTCCAACCGGCCGGCGTGCCGGACCATCGCCTCGGCCGGCGGCGGCACGTCTACCGCACCGTCAGGGTTGAGCTTGACCAGTCCCCACAGCGCCAGGGTGTGCAGAGCCGGGTCGAGCCGGGTCGCGGGGATGCCTTCGCACAGGAGCAGCTCACGGGTGGGCCGGGCCATCCGGATCAGCGTGAGATACACGCGCGTCGGGTCGTCTTCCGGTGTGCCGTGCCAGCCCGAGTCCGGCGTGACGACTGTCGTGGCGGGGCGGAGGTCGGCCCGGCCGTCCGATGGGCCCGCAGAGGCCCCGACCGGCGTACCGTCCGGCGTCATCGCACTCCGTCCACGGTCGGCCACGGGTGGCACATGATGGCGGGATCCCGACACTGACTGTACTCCGCCAGAGCGGGCCTTTACTCCCGGTCGCAGGTTTGCCATTGTGGGACGTGTCGGTTGCGATCGGCACTGCACCGCTGCCGCGGGTCCCCCTCCCAGCGGCGCGGAGCGAGTTGCGCGGTGTTCCCGGGTGATTGTCCCCCCTGCCTCCCGGGAGCACCGCGCCCCGCGTTTCGCTTCCCACCCTTTCTGGGTGGAGGTATACCCGAGCGCCCTAGCGCTCGCAGCGCTCTCCACCCGCTGGGGGCGCGCGGCCCCATAGGGTGGTCGCCGTGCCCGGCATGGTTGTCCTCGTCATCGGCTCCGGCGCCCGCGAGCACGCCCTCGTGCGGGCGATCGTGGCCGACGACGAGGTCGACGCGGTCATCGCGGCCCCCGGCAACCCCGGCATCGACACCCTCGCCCGGTGTGAGCCCCTTTCCGACCCGAGCGACGCCGACACCGTCGTCGCGCTCGCTCGACGGCACCACGTCGACCTCGTCGTCATCGGCCCCGAGGCCCCCCTTGTCGCGGGGGTCGCTGACGCGCTGCGCGCCGCCGACATCCCCGTCTTCGGTCCGTCTGCGGCCGCCGCCGCGCTCGAAGGCAGCAAGGCCTTCGCCAAGGAGGTCATGGCCGCTGCGGGCGTGCCCACGGCGATGGCCCACGTGTGCACGACGATCCAGCAGGTCGACGCCGCCCTCGATGCCCTGGGCTCCCCCCACGTCGTTAAGGCCGACGGGCTCGCCGCCGGCAAAGGAGTGGTCGTCACCGATGACTGGGCCGTCGCCCGTGCCCACGCCGCGGCCTGCCTCGCGCAGGACGGCAGCCAGGTGCTCATCGAGGAGTACCTCGACGGCCCCGAGGCCTCCATCTTCTGCATCACCGACGGAGTCACCGTGTGCGCCCTGCCGCCCGCCCAGGACTTCAAGCGAGTCTCTGACGGCGATGCCGGCCCCAACACCGGTGGCATGGGCGCCTATGCGCCGCTCGACTGGGTCCCGACCGACTTCACCCGGCTCGTCGTCGACCGTGTCGCCGGACCGACGATCGCCGAGATGCACCGCCGCGGAACGCCGTTCGTCGGCGTCCTCTACGTCGGCCTGGCGCTCACGTCCCGCGGCCCCCGCGTCGTCGAGTTCAACGCCCGCTTCGGCGACCCCGACGGGCAGGTCTCCCTGGCCCGTCTCCGCACCCCGCTGGGCCAGCTCCTGTATGCCGCCGCGACCGGCCGGCTCGACGACCTCGGCCCGCTGCGGGTCGACCCCGGTTATGCCGTCACCGTCGTCGTCGCGGCTGACGGCTACCCCGCCAGTCCGCAGACCGGGGGCGCCATCACCGGCATCGAGGACGCCGAGGCGGTCGACCCCGGGTCGGGCGAGGTCTACGTGCTCCATGCGGGCACCCGGCACGACGCCGACGGGTTGCTGGTCTCCTCCGGGGGGCGCGTGCTCGACGTGGTTGCCACCGGCGTCGACCTCGAGCAGGCGCGGGCCGCGGCATACCGGGCGGTCGACCGCATCCACCTCGACGGCTCCCACCACCGCACCGACATCGCGCTGGCCGCCCAGCGCAGAGAGGTCGCCGTCCCGTGAGCGACGCCCCCGAGCTGGCCGGCTACGAGCACGTCTACTCCGGCAAGGTCCGAGACCTCTACGCCCCGCTCGACGCCGACGGCCGCCCCAGCGACGCCCAGCTGCTCCTCGTCGCGTCGGACCGGATCTCGGCGTACGACTACGTGCTCGAGACCCCGATCCCTGACAAGGGAGCCGTCCTCACGCAGCTCTCCCTCTGGTGGTTCGACCAGCTCGAGGCGCTCGTGCCCCACCACGTGGTCTCCCTCGACGTGCCCGCCGAGGTCGCCGGCCGCGCCGTCCTGGTGCGCCGCCTGGAGATGGTCCCGGTCGAGTGCATCGCCCGCGCCTACCTCACCGGCGGCGGCCTCGAGGAGTACGCCCGGCTCGGCTCGGTCAGCGGGGTCACCCTCCCAGCGGGCCTGGTCGACGGCGACCGGCTGCCTGAGCCGGTGTTCACCCCCACGACCAAGGCCCCGGTCGGTAAGCACGACCTGCCCATGACCGCGGCGGAGGTGACCGACCTCGTCGGCGCCGACGTCGCCACGCAGGTCGACGACCTCACGCGGCGGATCCTGGCTCGTGGCAACGAGATCGCCAGCGAGCGCGGCATCCTCATCGCCGACACCAAGGTCGAGTTCGGCGTCGACCGGTCGTCCGGGTCTCCTCACCTGGTGCTCGCCGACGAAGTGCTGACGCCCGACTCGTCGCGCTTCTGGCCGGCCGACCAGTGGGAGCCCGGGCACCCTCAGGTCTCCTACGACAAGCAGTTCGTCCGCGAGTGGCTGACGTCGCCCGAGAGCGGCTGGGACCGGAGCTCGAGCACGCCGCCGCCGCTGTTGCCCGACGACGTCGTCGAGCGCACCCGTGCGAAGTACGTCGAGGGCTACGAGCGGCTGACCGGCCGTCGGTTGGGCTAGCCGGCCACCGATACCCTGGGGTGCCGCCCCCGTGACCACCAGGAGCCCTGCCCCTATGGGACGCATCGTCGTCGACGTCATGCTCAAGCCCGAGATCCTCGACCCCCAGGGGCAGGCCGTCGCCCGGTCCCTGCCCCGCCTCGGCATCGACGGGTTCACCGACGTCCGCCAGGGCAAGCGGTTCGTCCTGACGGTCGACGGCGACGTCACCGACGAGCACCTTGCCCACGCGCGGGCGGCGGCCGAGACGCTGCTGGCCAACCCCGTCATCGAGGACGTGGTCTCGGTCGCCGCCGACGCCGAGGCGGGGACCGGCGCGTGAGGGTCGGCGTCGTCACCTTCCCGGGCTCCCTCGACGACCGGGACGCGGCCCGAGCCGTGCGCGCGGCGGGCGCTGAGGCAGTGCCGCTCTGGCACGGTGACCGCGACCTGCGTGACGTCGACGCCGTCGTCCTGCCGGGCGGCTTCTCCTACGGCGACTACCTGCGCTGCGGCGCCATCGCCCGGTTCGCACCGGTCATGGACGTCCTCGTTCCCGCCGCCCAGGGCGGCCTGCCGGTGCTGGGCGTCTGCAACGGGTTCCAGGTGCTCTGCGAGTCGCACCTGCTGCCCGGCGCCCTGATCCGCAACGACCACCGCAAGTTCGTCTGCACCGATCAGGTCCTCACCGTCGAGAACGCCACCACCGCCTGGACCTCCGACCTCACGGCCGGCTCCGAGATCACCATCCCGTTGAAGAACGGAGAGGGCGGGTTCGTCGCCGACGAGGCCATCCTCGACCGGCTCGAGGGGGAGGGCCGAGTGGTCTTCCGGTATGCCGGTGACAACCCCAACGGCTCCTACCGCGGCATCGCCGGCATCACCAACGAGCGCGGCAATGTCGTCGGCCTCATGCCACACCCCGAGCACGCGGTCGAGCCGGGTTACGGCCCCTCGACCGACGGCCTCGCATTCTTCACCTCCGTTCTCTCCCAGGCGGTCTCGGCGTGAGCATCGACACCGTGACCACTGCCGCGACCACGACGGAGACCGCGCAGCCCTGGCGCGAGCTCGGCCTCAAGGAGGACGAGTACGCCAGCATCCGCGAGATCCTCGGTCGACGCCCGACCTCGGCGGAGCTCGCGATGTACTCCGTCATGTGGTCGGAGCACTGCTCCTACAAGTCGTCCAAGGTCCACTTCTCGCTCTGGGGCGACAACACCACCGACGAGATGCGCGAGAAGCTCCTCGTCGGCATCGGGGAGAACGCCGGCGTCGTCGACATCGGTGACGGCTGGGCGGTCACCTTCAAGGTGGAGTCGCACAACCACCCGAGCTACGTCGAGCCCTACCAGGGGGCTGCGACCGGAGTCGGCGGCATCGTGCGCGACATCATGTCGATGGGCGCCCGGCCGATCGCCATCATGGACTCGTTGCGGTTCGGCAACCTCCACCACCCCGACACGCAGCGGGTGCTGCCGGGCATCGTTACCGGAGTAGGCGGTTACGGTAACTGCCTGGGTCTGCCCAACATCGGCGGCGAGGTCGTGTTCGACGACTGCTACCAGGGCAACCCGCTCGTCAACGCCCTGTGCGTCGGCGCGATGCGCGTCGAGGACATCCACCTCGCGTCCGCCCGGGGCGTGGGAAACAAGATCGTCCTGTTCGGGGCCAAGACCGGCGGCGACGGCATCGGTGGCGTGTCGGTGCTCGCCTCGGAGACCTTCGCTGCGGGAGGCCCGACGAAGCGCCCGGCCGTGCAGGTCGGCGACCCGTTCGCCGAGAAGGTGCTCATCGAGTGCTGCCTCGACCTCTACGCCGCCCACGTGGTCGCCGGCATCCAGGACCTCGGCGGAGCCGGGTTGTCCTGCGCCACCAGCGAGCTCGCGTCCAACGGCGACGGCGGGATGCGGGTGGCGCTCGACCTCGTACCGCTGCGCGACGCGTCGCTGCGGCCCGAGGAGATCCTCATGTCGGAGTCGCAGGAGCGCATGATGGCGGTCGTCGAGCCTCTGCACCTCGACCGCTTCCTCGAGATCACGGCCCGCTGGGACGTCGAGGCGACGGTCATCGGTGAGGTCACCGAAGGGGAGCGGCTCGTCATCACCTGGCACGACGAGGTCGTCGTCGACGTCCCGCCACGGTCGGTCGCGCACGACGGCCCGGTCTACCAACGGCCGTTGGAGCGACCGGCATACCTGGATGCACTGCAGCACAACGGTGCCGGCGCTCTGAAGCGACCCGGTACGCCGGACGAGCTGCGCGAGACTCTGCTGACGATGCTCGGCTCGCCCAACCTCTGCGACAAGTCGTGGGTGACCAAGCAGTACGACCGCTACGTCCTCGGCAACACCGCCCTGGCCATGCCCGACGACGCCGGGGTGGTCCGCGTCGACGAGACCACCGGCCGGGGGGTCGCCGTCTCCACCGACTGCAACGGACGGTTCGCCAAGCTCGACCCGTACGCCGGCGCGCAGCTGGCGCTGGCCGAGGCCTACCGCAACGTGGCCACCGCCGGGGCGACCCCACTGGCCGTGACGGACTGCCTCAACTTCGGGTCGCCGGAGGACCCGGGCGTGATGTGGCAGTTCCGCGAGGCGGTCAAGGGCGTCGCCGAGGGGTGCAAGACCATGGGCATCCCCGTTGCGGGAGGCAACGTGTCGTTCTACAACCAGACCGGTGACGTCGCGATCCACCCGACGCCCGTCATCGGCGTGCTGGGGGTGATGGCCGACGTGGCAGCGCGGACGCCGTCGGGCTTCCGCGTCGACGGCTCGTCGGTGTGGCTGCTCGGTGCGACCCGTGACGAGCTCGACGGGTCGGAGTGGGCGCACGTCGTGCACGGCCACCTCGGCGGCCGGCCCCCGGTGGTCGACCTCGAGCACGAGATGCGCCTTGGCCGCCTGCTCGTCGAGGCTGCAGGCACGGGAGTGCTGGACGCCGCTCACGACCTCTCCGACGGCGGGCTGGCTCAGGTGCTGGCCGAGTCGGTGCTGCGCTACGGCACCGGGGTGCGGGTGTCGGTCGCGGGGGTGCACGACGAGGCGTTCGTCGCCCTGTTCTCCGAGTCGGCCGGGCGGGTGCTCGTCTCGGTCTCACCCGGGTCCGAGGACGACTTCGTCGCGCTCGCCGAGGCGGCCGACCTGGAGGCGACCCGCCTGGGCGTCGTCGACGACCGCGTCGACGGTCTGGAGCTCGACGACCTGTTCACCATCGACCTGGCCACGCTGCGGCATACCCACGAGGACACCCTCCCGGCGGTCCTCGGCCGCTGACAACCCGACCGGACTCACGTGTTTGTCGGTTTGCGGCCCCTGGCGGGCCCGAAACCGACAAACACGTGAGTCCGGTCGGGTTGTCAGCTCTTGGGCGTCGGGACGAACTCGTGGCCGAGCGCCTTGGACACCGCCACGAAGACCCGCACCCCGGGTGACGAGCAGATCGGCTCGGTGGGGTTGTCGGTCAGCGTCGGCGAGGCGGAGCAGCCGCCGGAGGCGATGTCGCTGTTCGCGGCGACCACCACCGACGAGTCCGTGGTCGTGTCGTACCAGACGGTGACGTTGTAGCCCGGCAGCTCACCGGTGTGGCCCACCCACCCGCCGGCGCACGCCCACTGGAAGCCGTAGCCGCCGGCCGGTGCCCAGGTGTTGAGTCGCGTGACCTGGGTGGCCGGCTTCAGCAGCCCCTGCCCCGTCCCCACGGCGCGGGCGAAGGTCAGCATGTCGGCGGCGTCACTGACGATCTCCCCCGCGGCACCGGCCCACGACGGGTTGTAGTTCGTGGCGTCAGCCGGGGTGGTGCCGCTGACCCCCTGCAGCGTGTAGCCGCGGGCGAACGGCGTGGGCATATCCGGCGACGTCCCGGCGGCCGTCGTCTGCGACAGCTTCAGCGGCTCGAAGATCATCGACTGGTAGGCCTGCTGCAGGGTCTTTCCGGTGACCTTCTCGACGACCTTCCCCAGGAGCAGGGTGTTGGAGTTAGAGTACTCGAAATCCGCGCCAGGAGCAAACGCGGGCGAGAGCGCGTACCCGTACTTGAGCAGCTCGTCAGGGGTGAACACCCGATCCGGGGTGGCGAAGATCAGCTTGACGAACTCATCGTTGCGGGAATAGCTGGCCACCCCGCTCCGCATGATGCCGAGCAGCTTGAGCGTCACCTGGTCACCGTTGGGGACCCCCGGGACGTACTTGCTGATCGGGTCGTCGAGCGAGATCTTGCCCTGCTCGACGAGCTGCATGATCAGCGTGCCGGTGAAGGGTTTGGTCACGGAGCCGATCCGCACATGCATGTCGGCGGTCATGGCCTGCTTCTTGATGGGGTCGGAGTCGCCGTAGGCTTTGATCCAGGTGCCCTTCCGCGTCCGGACGCCGACGATGGCCCCGGGTGAGGCCGCCTCCTTGACGCCCGCCGCGGCCGCCTGGTCGAGCGTCGTGACGAGGTCGGCGGGCAGGGCGCCGGTCGACGTAGCCGCCGGCTGTACGGCGGTCACGGCCTGGGGGTCCTTGACACAGGCGGCGGCCGCTGCCGTGGCGGACGACGTCGTGGACGTCGCCGCCGTCGTCGACGAGGACGAGCCGGTCGCGGACCCGGCTGCGGACGACGTGGTCGCCGGCGTGGGTGCGCCGCTGCTGCAGGCGGCCAGAAGGCTCACCGCTCCGATGGCGGCGGCGACCATTGGCGCCACCGCAGGGCCTCCAGCTTGAGAGCGCCGGTGGCCTGGTCGTCGTTGCTTCTCCGCACGCATACGTGCATCCCCTTGTCCGCTGAGGTTCGGTTCCTCCCGAGTTTCCCGTACGGCCGGGGGGTTGTGGAGGGACCTAGGTCTCTTCCTCAATACGGGAAACGGGAACGGGAGCCGACCTCGGACGGCCCGGCCTCAGCGGCGGTACCAGGTGCCCGGTTCGGGTGGCGTCGGTGACGACATCGCGTCCTCCTCGCTCAGCGGCCGCGCCCCCGCCGTGAGCCGCTCGACCTCCGCCCCGTGTCGGACCCCGGTCGGGAACGGCACGCGCGACACGCCCCGCCGCACCGCCGCGACGTCGAGCCGGCGCACCCCGGCCGCGAGGACGCTGTTCCCGAACCGCCGCCCCCGCTGCACGTCGACGGTGCTGACGACCAGCCGGTCCGCATACCCTGCCGCCGTCACCGACGCGAGGACGCGGGCCAGGTAGCGCCGCGCCGGCTCGTCCGCGATGTTCAGCAGCACGACCCCGTCCGGTCGCAGCACCCGCCGGACGTCCGCGAGGAACGTCACCGTGGTCAGCTCGGGTGGCACCCGGCCCTCGGTGTATGCGTCGACGACCACCACGTCCGCGCTCGCGTCCGCGAGGGCCCGGACCCCCGTCGCCCCGTCGACCGGGCGCACCCGGATCCGGTGCCGTCTCGGCAGCGGCAGCTCCCGGCGCACCAGCTCGGTCAGGGTCACGTCCGGCTCGAGCACGATCTGCGTCGAACCCGGCCGCGTCGCCTCGACCCACCGCGGCAGCGTCAGCCCAGCACCTCCGACGTGGGTCACCCCGAGCGGCGCGGGCGGCTCGGGTCGCAGCGCACCGATGACGAGGGCGAGGTGCTGCACGTACTCGAACACCAGCAGCTCCGGGTCGTCGGGCTGGACGTGCGACTGCGGCGTGCCGTCGACGAGGACCGTGACGCCGCCCCGCTCGTCATGCTCGAAGCGCACCCGGCCCACTTCGGATCCGGTCGGCGAACCGGGGTCCCGCTCGGCACTCCCCACCCGTTCAGCGTGCCATCATCGGGGCATGGCGTCGTGGCCCGGACCTGATGGGCGGGGGTGGCCCCCGTGCGCTTCGGCCTGACGATCCTCCCCGAACGACCCTGGGCCGAGGCGGAACGCCAGTGGCGGACCGCAGAGGAGCTGGGGTTCGACCATGCGTGGACCTACGACCACCTCGTGTGGGCCGGCCTCCCGGACTCGCCGTGGTTCGGCACGACGCCCACCCTGACCGCAGCGGCCCTGGCCACGCACCGGATCGGGCTCGGCACCTTAGTCTCCTCGCCCAACTACCGCCACCCCGCCGCCCTGCACCGTGACGTCCAGTCGCTCGACGACATCTCGGGCGGCCGGTTCCTCCTCGGGGTGGGCAACGGCGGTGACCTCGACTCGCAGGTCCTCGGCCAGCCGGCCCTCACGACCAAGGAGCGCGTCGACCGGTTCCAGGAGTTCACCCGGCTCTACCTGCGGCTGCGCGATTGGGCCCCGGGCGAAGCCGGGGGGGCCCACGGCGTAGCCGGGGAGGACCTGGTCACCAGCGAGGGCACCTGGTTCACCCTGCGGGGTATGCGCCCGATGCCGCCCGTCGCCCACGTCCCCGTCCTCGCCGCGGCCAACGGCCCTCGGGCCGTCCGCTTCGCCGCGCGCGAAGCCGACGGCTGGATCACCAACGGCGCCCGGGTGCAGTCGCTCGACGAGTGGTTCGAGGGGCTGGCGCAGTCGACCCGCACCCTTGAGGAGGCGCTCGCCGCCGCTGGCCGCGACCCGGCGGCATACCCCCGCTATCTCAACCTCGACTCGTCGCCGGTCTTCTCACTGAGCAGTCCGGACGTCTTCGAGGATCTCGTGACCCGCGCGGCCGCCCTGCGCTTCACCGACGTGGTGTCGCACTGGCCCCGCCCCACACCGCCCTATGAGGGAGTCGAGTCGACCCTCAGCGCCGTGGCGAACGAGGTCATCCCGCGCCTTCGCGAGTCGCTCGGTGGCACCATGACGGCGTGCCTCCCCGCCGCCGCGTCGACGTCGCCGCCGGTCAAGCTGCCGTCAGCGAGTGCCTCGCCGCGGGGCCCGAGCTGACCGACGTCCCCCGGCCGGTCGTCGCCATGGCGGTCCGGTATGCCCTCGAGGAGCTCGCGACCCAGCACCCCGGCCGTTCGGTCGAGGTCCGGGTGCCCCCGTTCGGCGCGGTGCAGTGCATCGAGGGTCCGGCGCACAAACGGGGCACGCCACCCAACGTGTTCGAGACCGACGCGGCCACCTGGCTCCGCCTGGCGACCGGCGGCCTGGCCTGGCGCGACGCCCTCGACGCGGGAACGGTCCGGGCCTCAGGACTACGAGCCGACCTGTCGGGAGTCCTGCCGCTCGCGTCGCTGTGAGCGAGGCATACCCTCGTGAGGTGAGGTACGCACCGCCCCGGACGCCCAACTTTCTCCGGTTCATCGTCACCGGGGTGCTGTTTGGGTTCGTCGTCGGCACGGTCGTGGCCATCGTCAGCGACACAGCGCCCGACTACAGCCTGGGCTCCCAGATCGCCTTCTTCGCCGTGTTGTTCGCCGCCCTGGGCGCTCTCCTGGCGGCCCTTCTCGCCGTGCTCGTCGAGCGGCGCCGCTGAGGGTCGGAGGTCGGCGCTGTGGGAGACTGAGGTGTGGCTCGCGGAGACGGACGACTCTCGCACGATCTCGACCCCACCACCCTTGACGATAAGGGCCCCCAGGACGCGTGCGGGGTGTTCGGCGTGTGGGCTCCCGGCGAGGAGGTGTCCAAGCTCACCTACTTCGGCCTGTACGCGTTGCAGCACCGCGGGCAGGAGTCCGCCGGCATCGCGACGAGCGACGGCGAGAAGATCCTTGTCTTCAAGGACATGGGCCTGGTCAGCCAGGTCTTCGACGAGAGCGCCCTCGGCTCCCTGCGCGGACACATCGCCATCGGCCACACCCGCTACTCCACGACCGGCGGGTCCACGTGGGAGAACGCGCAGCCAACCCTCGGCGGCACGGGCGACACCTCGGTTGCGTTGGCGCACAACGGCAACCTCATCAACACCGTCGAGCTTCGCGACCTGGTGACCGAGCGGCTGGGCGTGTCCGCCGGCAAGCGTGGGGAGCTCGGCCGCGGCAACACGTCCGACACGGCGCTGGTCACGACGCTCCTCGCCGCCGACCCCGACAAGCCGGTCGAGACCGCCGCCCTCGAGATCCTTCCGCTGCTCAAGGGCGCCTTCTGCTTCGTGTTCATGGACGAGCACACCCTGTATGCCGCTCGCGACCCTTACGGCGTGCGTCCCCTCGCGCTCGGCCGGCTCGAGCGCGGCTGGGTGGTGGCGTCCGAGACCGCCGCCCTGCAGACCATCGGCGCATCCGTCGTCCGTGAGATCGAGCCCGGAGAGCTGATCGCCATCGACGAGCACGGGCTGCGCTCGCACCGGTTTGCACCGGCACAGCCGAAGGGCTGTGTGTTCGAGTACGTCTACCTGGCCCGCCCCGACGCCGTCATCCGCGGCCGCGTCGTCCACGAGGCGCGGGTCGAGATGGGCCGTCAGCTGGCCCGCGAGCACCACGTCGACGCCGACCTCGTCATCGGGGTGCCGGAGTCCGGCGTGCCGGCCGCGGTGGGCTACTCCCAGGAGAGCGGCATCCCGTTCGGGCAGGGGTTCGTCAAGAACGCCTACGTCGGGCGCACCTTCATCCAGCCGTCGCAGACGTTGCGCCAGCTGGGGATTCGCCTCAAGCTCAACGCCCTGGAGCACACCATTCGGGGCCAGCGCTTGGTGGTCGTCGACGACTCCATCGTGCGCGGCAACACCCAGCGGGCGCAGGTGCGGATGTTGCGCGAGGCCGGGGCGAAGGAGGTGCACGTGCGCATCTCGTCACCGCCGGTGCGCTGGCCGTGCTTCTACGGCATCGACTTCGCCACCCGCGCCGAGCTCATCGCCACCGGCCTCGGCGTCGAGGAGATCCGGGCGTCGATCGGCGCCGACTCGCTGGGGTTCATCTCCGAGGAGGGCATGATCGCCTCGACCAACCAGCCGCCGACCGACCTCTGCTCGGCGTGCTTCACCGGCTCCTACCCGATCGAGCTCCCCGAGGACGGCCGCATCGGCAAGCACGTGCTGGAGACGCTGCCGATCTCGGTGCGCACGGGTCACGACGCCAGCATCGACCTGCTGGCCGACGCCGACGGTGTGCCCACCGGCGTCGCCGGGGGCGCCGAGAACGCCCTGCTCCACCCCTAGGTGGCTTCGCCTGCCCACCAGCATGTCCGGACGCGTACACGCCTGGAATTACGGACGCCATCTGCTGGCGGCGCCATGTCCTGCCGTCACATTCTCTAATCGCCGCGCTTTTGCCTAATAGGAGCGCAGCGCACGGTTCTCAGGGGCCGGCCCGAAAATAAGGAGTGCAGCGCACGGAATTCCATGCGCTGCGCTCCTCATGTGCGCCCGACGGTGCGCTGCGCTCCTATTAGGCGGCCTGAAAATCAGGGGGTGCCGCGCTTGAGGAAGCGGCCGGTGGGCGTTCCCACGACGTTGCCGCGCTCCAGCACCTGCTGGCCGCGCACCCACGTGTCGGTGACCCGCGCGTCCAGCTCGAACCCCTCGAACGGCGTGTACTCCTGGGTGGACTCCGAGTCCTCGGCGTGCACCGTCCAGGACGCCGACGGGTCGACGAGGCAGAAGTCGGCGTCGTAGCCCACCCCGATGGTGCCCTTGGTCGGGAGGGCGTAGCGACGCGCGGGCGCCCACGACGTCAGCTCCGCGATCCGCTTGAGGCACAGGCCCCGCTTGCGCCCCTCGCTGACTAGACCCGGCAGGAGGTACTCGGCGCCGCCGAACCCGGACTTCGCCGCGAAGATGTCGTCGCGGGGGTCGCCGAACTTCTGCTCGTCCTTGCAGCAGGCGTGGTCGCTGACGACCCAGTCGAGGTTGCCGGCGAGCATGTGCTCCCACAGCGCCTCGACGTCCTCGCGCGGTCGCAGCGGCGGGTTGACCTTGCCACCCAGGCCGTGAGCGGTCGTGATGTCGGCGAGCAGGTGGCCGATCGTGACCTCGCGGCGGAAGTCGACGTGGGGGAAGGTCGCCTGCATACGCATCGCCGCCTTCAGCGCCTTGGCCGACGACAGGTGCAGCAGGTTGATGTTGGGCAGGCCGGTCTCGTCGGCGAGGAACGCCGCGGTCGTGACGGCCAGGCCCTCGGAGTGCGGCGGCCGCGAGGCGCTGTAGGCCGCGAGCCCGGACAGCGATCCGGCCTCCTGCACCAGCTTCGTGTAGGCCGTCATGATCTCGGCCGTCTCGCAGTGCAGCGAGAGCGAGATCTGGTCGGCCAGCTCCGGGTGCTCGGCGCGGGCCTTCTGGATGCCGCGCATGACGAACTCGAAGTGCGCCACGTCGTAGCGCTCGTTCGGCGGGATCATCAGGAAGGAGCTCTGGTCGGCCGACGCGCCGTGCAGACCGTGGCTGCCGTAGAACATGAAGATCTTGAACGACGTCACACCCAGGTCGGTGATGATCGAAGGGATCTCGTCGATGTGCTCGCGCGACATCGGCGCCAGGTGGAACGCGTAGTCGATGAACGAGCGGCCCTCGGACGCGGCGAGCACCTGCGGGAAGAACTCGCGGTACGGCCCGCCGGTGTTGAGGTAGTACTGCCCCGTACGCATGTAGGTCAGGCCCGTGGTCACCCCGCCCTGCGCACTGGCCCGGCTCTCGGTGTCGGTGTCGTCGGCCAGCGAGTTGTAGATGCCCCAGTGCTGGTGGGCGTCGACCACGCCGGGGAACGCGAGCAGGCCCCGCCCGTCGATGACGACGTCGGCGTCCTCGGCGGGGATGTTCGCCTCGAGCCGGGTGAACGTCCCGTCGGTGATGCCGATGTCGAGCTGCTCGCCGTCGTCGGGCCCGGCGTCCGGGCGGACGACGGTGACGTTCTTGACGAGTGTGTTCAGGCGGTTCATGCGGATGCCTCCGGGATGGTCGGGTGGGGGGTGACGCCGGTTGACGGGTGAGGGGTGGCGCCGGCGACGTCCTCGGCGGCGAGGAACGCGAGGCCGAGCGCGGGGAGCAGCCCGTTGCCGGCGAGGTAGCCCGCCGCGCCGTGACCGGAGATGCCCTCGGCCGCCCCGCCCGACGCATACAGGCCCGCGATCGGGGTGCCGTCCTCGCGCAGCACGCGCGCGGACCCGTCGACGACGAGCCCGCCCTGCGTGTGGAACAGTGCGGGGACGACCTTGACGGCGGCGTAGGGCGGCTGCAGCGGGGCCTCGAACTCGTTGCGCCCGAACCGGTCCGGCCGGGTCGACGGGTCGCGGGCCAGGCGGGCGGTGGCCTCGAGCTCCTCGGCCAGCGCGTCGGCGGGCAGGCCCGCGGCCGCCGCGAGGCCGTCGACGTCGTCGGCCCAGACCAGGGCGCCGCCGTCGACGGTCTGGCGGAAGTCGGTGAAGACGAGGCAGGCGTCGTGGATGCGCTGGTCGAGGACGATCCATCCGGCGGCCCCGGGCTGCGCGGCGATCACCGCGGCGTACTCGCTGTAGCCGGAGGTCTCGTTGCCGAACCGACGGCCGTCGGCACCGACGATGACGGCGCCGTGCATGACCGTCGCCCACCCGACCAGCGTCGACGTGCGATGGGCCAGCGCACCGTGCCCCTGGTATGCGTCAAGGAAGGCGGCGTCGGCGCCCAGCTTCCGGCCGATGGTCAGCGCGTCGCCGCGCGACGCCTCGCTGCCGTGGTAGATCGCGTCGGCGATCTCGGGCAGGTGCTCGCGCACGAGGTCGCGGTCGGCGCCGTAGCCGTTGGTCGCGAGGAGCACCGCTCGGGTCGGCACCTCCTCGGTGGAACCGTCGGGCGACTCGAGGACCGCGGCCGCGACCCGGCCGTCGTCGTCGAGCCGCACGTCGACCAGCCGCGCCGGCACGAGGAGGTCGATGTGGTCGTGGTCGCGCACGCATTGCACGAGGTGGTCCAGGAGAGCCGCGCCGTGGCGGCCCTCGAGGGTGTGACAGCGGTCGACCGAGTGGCCGGGGTAGTGGAAGTCGGTGACGAGGTGCAGGTCCAGGCTGACGCTGTCGACCAGCCACTCGACGAGCCGTGCGCTCACGTCGGTGAGCGCCGCGGCCAGGCGCGGGTCGGCCTCGTCATGGGTCTTGGCCATGACGTCGGCGAGGAACCGCGCAGGGGAGTCGTCGAGACCGGCCTCGCGCTGGAACCGCGTGCCGGCGCCGGGCACCATGGCCGTCGACATCGAGGTGTTGTTGCCCCGACGGAAGTGCTCGCTGACCTCGACGACGAGCACGTCGAGACCGAGCTCGGCGGCCCGCAGCGCCGCCGCCAGACCGCCGCCGGCCCCGGCGACGACGAGGTCCGGGCCGTCGGCGCTCACGCGAGCTCCCCGGCGCCGATGAGCCGGAGCGTCAGGGCGGTCGGGTCCACCACGCGCACGGGCCAGCCGGCCGCGTCAGCCGGCAGGTCGACGGCGCTGCAACCGTTGAGCAGGGCGCCGGCCCCGGCGCGGTTGGTGCGATCGACCGCCTGGCGCAGGGCGTCGCCCCAGCGGTCGCCCTGGTGGATCGCGTCGACGTCGAGGTCGAGCACGTCCACCCCGGTGAACGACGACCCGAAGCCGTAGTGCTCGACCTGACGCTCCGCCTCCGCACCGATCGCCACGTTGCGGGTGACGGCACCGAAACGGCGGCCCGACAGAACGCTCCAGGTGGCGGAGGTGCGCAGCAGCCCGAAGACCGGGCGGTCGAGCTCGGCGGCCAGCTCGAGGACGCCGGGGTCGAGGAAGCAGTCGGGCATCAGGGCGTCGGCGTGGCCGGGGGCGTTCCGCATCGCCTCGGCGACCAGGCCCTCGGAGTCGCGCACGTTCTGCTCGGTGGCCAGCTGCCGGGGTGCGTCGGCGCCGATGTCGACCAGCTCCACCCGCAGCCCGGCGGGGCTGAGGGCGTCGTAGCGGGCCTGCCGGCGCGCCAGCTCCTGGGGGTCGACGTGGATCGGGGTCACGGACCAGACGTGCACGGGCGCTCCTTCTCGGCGGACGGTCATGTGGCGAGCTCTCGCAGCAGCGGGGCGACGTGCGGGGCGTCCGGCAGCCCGGCGGCGACCCGCTGCACCGTCTCGACGGCGTCGGGGTCCTGGAGCCACCCCTGGAGCAGCGCGACGACGTCGGCCTCGGCGAGCGGGTGGTGGTCGGCGTCGCCGATCGGGTTCGGGGCGTCGCCGGTGTATGTGCGTCCGTCTCGCATCCGCACGGTGACCCGCACCGGGCGCTCGCACGGCAACCGGCTCGTCAGGTCGGCGGCCTCACGGACCGACACCCGTTGCGCGAGGTCGCGAACAGTGTTGTCCAGCAACGCGTCCGGCGCGGACTGGCGTGGCCCCACCTCACCGTGCACCAGGGCTGAGGCGACGACGAAGGGGATGGAGAAGAGGGCGGACAACCGGGTGGTCCACGTGGTCGCGGCGAGCCCGGCTCCGAGGGCGTGGATCTCGACGACGACGGACTCCACGTCGGCGGCGCGCAGGTCGGCGCGCATACCGAGCACGACGTCGGCGACCGGGTGAGTGTAGGAGCATGCCGCGTGTCGTTTGAAGTAGCCGCGCGTCACGTCCCAACGCTGTCCGAGCTCGTCGGTGAGCGCGGCCGGCTCGAAGGTGCCCAGCAGCTCACCGAGCGAGCGCGCCGCGGTGCCGGTGCAGCTCGCGCCCCCGGCGGCGGCCAGGCGTGCGGCAGCCAGGCCCGACACGTTGCTCGCGCCCATCCAGGCGTTGCGCACCTCGTGGCCGTCCAGCGCCGACGAGAAGTGCCCGGCGACGGGCATACCGGCGCCGGTGTCGACCGCCGCAGCGAGCGCCTCGGCGTCGAGACCGAGCAGCCGGCCGCACCCGGCTGCGGCCCCGGCGACCCCCCAGCTGCCGTGGGGGTGGGCACCGGCCCGCAGCCTCGTGGCCCGCCCGAACCGGGCTGCCACCTCGTAGGCGACAAGGAGGGCCGCCGCCGTGTCGGCCCCCGTGCTGTCGAGGTCGGCGGCCAGCGAGAGCACGGCCCACAGCCCGTGAGCGGCCGGGTGCCCCGCGGCGTACTTGTTGCCCTCGTCGATCTCAAGGCGCACCATGGCCGTCCCGTTGAGCCAGGCCGCGGCCTCGACACCGGTCGTGCGTCCCGACCCCACCAGCGGAGCCGGCCCGGGTCCGGCTCGCCAGGCCTTGACCAGGGCCCGTTGCTCCGGCAGGCGCGAGCCGACGGCCGTGACACCGAGAGAGTCCAGCAGCACCAACGACATCCGCTCGCGCACCGGCGCGGGGACGTCCTCCCACCTCAGCCCAGAGGCCCACGCGCCGAGCGCGCGCGTCGCCTCACGGGCCGCGGTCTGGCTCATGGCTCAGAGCCCCAGGTATGCCGCGCGGACCCGGTCGTCCTCGCCGAGCTCGGAACCCGTGCCGGAGAGGACGACGCTGCCGCTCTCCATGACGTAGGCGCGGTCGGCGAGGCGCAGGGCCTGGCCGGCGTTCTGCTCGACGAGCAGGACGGCGACGCCGCGGTCGCGGATGACGCCGATCGCCTCCAGGACCGACCAGGTCAGCTTGGGGGACAGGCCGGTCGACGGCTCGTCGAGCATGAGCAGCCGCGGGCGGGCCATGAGCGCCCGTCCGATGGTCAGCATCTGCTGCTGACCGCCGCTGAGGGTCTCCGCGGTCTGCCGGCGCCGGTCGCCGAGCACGGGGAAGAGGTCGAAGACCTCCTTGAGGGACTCGCCCACCGGGGTCTTGCGCTGGGTCCACGCCCCCATGCGCAGGTTCTCCTCGATGGTGAGGGGCCCGAAGAGCGCCCGGTCCTCCGGTACGTGGACGAGCCCGCGGCCCACGAGGTCGGCGGTCCGGACGTTGTCCACCCGCTGGCCGTCGAAGACGATCTGGCCGGAGGTCGGGCGGATGACGCCGGAGATGGCCCGCAGCGTCGTCGTCTTGCCCGCGCCGTTGGCGCCGACGAGCGCGACGATCTCGCCCTCGTTGACCTCGAGGTCGATGTCGTGCAGGATCTGCAGCCCGCGGTAGCCCGCGCATACCGACTCAATACGCAGCATCGGTGGGCTCCTCTCCGAGGTAGGCCTCGATGACGCGGGGGTCCTTGGTCACCTCGTGCGGGCTGCCCGAGGTGAGGACGCGGCCTTGGTCGAGCACCAGCACCGAGTCCGACAGCCGCATGACGGCAGCCATGATGTGCTCGACGAAGACGAGGGTGACGCCCTCCTCGCTGCGCAGGTGCTCCAGCAGCTCCATGACCGGGGTGCGCTCCGAGGGAACGAGACCGGCGAGCACCTCGTCGAGCAGGAGCACCCGGGGCTTCCCGGCCAGGGCGCGCGCCAGCTCGAGGCGCTTGAGCCCCGCGGTCGGCAGGCTGCTGCTCTGCACGTCGCGCCACTGCGCGATGCCGACGCGCTCGACCACGTCGGCGGCGACCCGGCTGGCGTTACGCCGGCTCGTCCCCGCGGCCATGGCGGCGACGGCGACGTTCTCGAGCACGCTGACCGAGCCGAACGGGCGCATCAGCTGGAACGTCCGGGCCATGCCGGCCCGCGAGACCCGATGTGGGGCGAGCCCGGTCACGTCGCGACCGTCGAGATGGACCGTCCCGGCGTCGGGCGCGATCGCGCCCGCCACGACGTTGAAGAGTGTCGTCTTGCCGGCGCCGTTGGGGCCGATGATGCCGAGGATGCTGCCCTCCTCGACGGTGAACGAGACGTCGTCGACCGCGGTGAGCCCGCGGAAGGACTTGGTGACGTGGGCGACCTCCAACAGGCTCATCCGCGTCGCATCCGCTCTCGGATCGCGCCGTAGACGCCTTGCGGCAGGAGCAGCACGATGAGGATGAGGAGGACGGCGTACACGATGACGTCCAGCCCGGCCCGGCCCTGGAGGAAGCTCAGCGCGGCCGGGGGGTTGCGCAGCAGCGTGGCGGTGATGTCGTTGAGGGGGCCGAGCACCAGGGCGCCGATGGCCGGGCCCCAGATCGTGCCCACCCCACCGATGACCGCCGGCAGGATCGCCTGGATCGACACGCTCGAGCCGAAGGCGACGTCGGGGTCGACGAAGAAGTAGTACTGCGTGTAGAAGGTGCCGGCCACCGAGGTGATGGCGGCGGACAGGGCGATGGTGAGGATCTTGGTCCGCATGACCGGGACCCCCAAGGCCGCGGCCGCCTCCTCGTCGTCGCGGACAGCCACGGTGAACCGCCCGAGCCGCGAGCGCAGGAACAGGATGCTCGCCGCGATCGCCGCGACGGTGAGGGCCAGTGCGACCCAGAAGTATGCGGGGGAGCCGGGCTCGAACTGCATGAAGGCGAGCGACGACTGTGGGCGCAGGGGCACGTTGTAGCCGACCGCCCGGTTGACGAAGTCGCTGTTGATGGCGAGCAGCCGCAGCATCTCAGCGAAGGCGAACGTGGACAGGGCGAAGTACGCGCCCTTGAGCCGGTAGCGCAGGGCCAGGAAGCCGACCATCGCACCGAACAGTGCGGCGACGACGATCCCCGCCAGCAGGCCGACCCAGGGGGAGACGCCGTGGTTCACCAGCAGCCAGACGCTGGTGTAGGCCCCGAGCCCGAAGTAGGCGGCGTGCCCGAAGCTGAACATGCCGCCGAAGCCGCTCATGATGTTCCAGCCGACCGCCATGAGCGCGAAGATCAGGACGCGGACGGCCACGGCCTGCGTCGCGGGAGGCAGCAGCAGCGGGACCGGGATGAGGACGACCGTGAGAACGGCGAGGATGACGAGGTGGCGCCCCCAGACCGGGCGGGGGAGCGCGGTCGGCGCGGTCATGCGCTCCTGCTCGTGCTCCGGTGGGGCGGTGGCGGCGCTCACGACGCCCTCCCGAACAGCCCCTGCGGGCGCAGGAGCAGGACTAGGACGAAGACGACGAAGATCGACAGCAGCGGGCTCTGGCCGGGCAGCAGCAGGGCGCCGAGCTGTTCGGTGAGACCGATGAGCAGACCGCCGACGAGCGCGCCGACGACGTTGCCCATGCCGCCCAGGACGACGACGACGAACGCGATGATGTTGAACAGCTCGCCGGTCGTGGGCTCGATGGTCACCAGGGGGGCGACAAGCACTCCGGCCGCCCCGGCGCAGGCCGTACCGATGGCGAACGTCGCCATGTAGATGCGCCGCGTGTCGATCCCGACAAGCTGGGCACCGGCGTCGTTAGCCGCGACCGCACGGATCGCGGTGCCGAGACGCGTACGCCGCAGGAGGACGTAGAGCAGTCCGGCCAGGACGAGGGCGACACCGAACGCGAGCAGCCGCGACACGTTGGCCACCGCCCCGAGGATTGCCACGCCGGTGTCACCCGGGAGCTTGACCGACTGGGGGTTGGGGCCGAAGAAGAGCAGCAGGAGGTTGTCGATGAGCAGCGCCAGGCCCAGGGTGATGAGCAGTTGGTTCTCCAGCGGCTTGCCGATGGCGCCGGAGAGGATGAAGCGCTGCACGGCGGCCCCGAGCAGGAACATCACCGGCACCGACACCAGGAGCGCGAGCAGCGGGTGCACGCCGAGGGTGTTGACCATGACGACCGAGATGTAGAGCGCCACCGCCAGGAACGCCCCGTGGGCGAAGTTGACGATGTCGAGGACCCCGAAGATGAGGGTCAGGCCCATCGCCACCAGCCCGTAGACGCCCCCGACAAGGATGCCGGTGACGACGGCCTGGCTGACGACCTCGGTGCTGCCCGAGCGCAGGTAGGACAGCAGCACCGCGGCGACGACCACGGCCGCCGCGACAGCCGGCAGCGTCCAGGGGGGCCGCCGCCGGGTCGTGCGCACCGAGGGGGAGGGCGCCTCCACCTCGGTCGCCCCCGACCGGCTCACTGGCCCGGCGTCGCCGGGTAGCGGAACGCGGCCTCGGCGAAGTCCTTCGGGAAGGTCTGCACGACCTTTCCGCCCTGGACCTGCATGAGGATGGGAGCCGCGCCCTGGTTCTCGCCGGTCTCGCTGAAGGTGATCGGACCCTTCGAGGCGACGAGGGAGTCGAGCTTGGTCTGGGCGATGGCGCCGCGCAGGGTCGCCGGGTCGGCGCTCTTCGACCGGTTGAGCGAGTCGGCGATGACGCGGACGGCGTCGTAGGACAGCACCGCACCCGTGCGGATGTCGTCGTTGTACTTGTCCTTGTAGGTCTTGATGAGCGCCTGGGTCTGCGGGTTCTTGCCATCCAGGTGGTAGTTCGCGTCGAAGAAGCCCTCACCGGCGGCGCCGGCCTCCTTCGCGAACTGCGGCAGGTCGAACGCGCCGTTGGCGACGCCCCACACCGCGTTGAGCGTGGGTTTGACCGTGTTGACGGCGTTGGCGACGAGCACCCCGTCGCGGTAGTAGCCGGCGACCATGAGGACGTCGGCGCCGGACGCCTTGACCGCGGTGACCTGGGTCGTGAAGTCGGAGACCTTGGCCGGGTCGTAGCTCGCGACCGGCCCGACCTCCATCCCGAGGCCCTGCGCCTTCTTGGTGAACACGTCCTTGACGGCGGTGCCGAACGGGCCCTGCTCGTGGAGGATCGCGACCTTCTTGGCCGGCTTGCCGGCGGCGGTAGACACGTCGAAGAGGTACTGCGCGCCCTGCTCGGCGAGGACGGTGCCGCTCGGCTGTAGCCGGAACGTGTACTTGTAGCCCTGGGCGAGGATGGTGTCGGCGCTCGACACGTCGATGACGAACGGCACCTTGTTGCGCTCGGCCACCGCGGCGACGTTCTGGCTGACGGCGCTCTGGTAGGTGCCGACGATCGCGACGGCGCCCTCCTGGATGAGGCGCTGCGCCTCGCTCTGGCCCACTTCGGGCGCGCCCTTGCTGTCGGCGCTGAGCAGCTCGAGCTTCGCGCCGCCCATCGAGGCGATGCCACCGGCGGCGTTGACGGCCTCCACCGCCAGCTTGGCGCCGTTGTCCATCTGCTGGCCGTCGGCCGCCGACGACCCCGACAGCGGGTGCAGCGACGCGATCTTGATGGTCTGGCCCGACCTGGCTGTGCCGCCACCGCCCGCGCCGACGCCCGGCGTACCGGGAGGGGCGGACCCTCCGCAGGCGGCCAGGGCGAGAGGCGCCGCAAGGGCCAGGCCGTAGATCCAGCTCTTCTTCATGGTCTGCTCCCGCGGTCTAGCGTTCCTCGAAACGGAACGGCCGATGACCAGGGAGTCTGACACCTCTCGCTCCGCAAGGTCAAGGGTCGACATGAAGTCGTCAATAGGCCTACAGTGCAACGGCATTAGGCGTCTAGCTCCATTGTGGGCTGCTGAGAAGGCTGTTTCGCTGCACGGAACAGCACGGCGTAGACGACGATGTCGGCCACAGTGGAGTCGACCCGAACGGGGGTGGGGATGACGGATCAGCTCGGGACCGAGGCGGCCGCCCGGGTGGCCGATGTCCTCCTCGCGTTCCTCCAGGGCCCCCGCAGCCTGGGCGTCTCCGCCCTGGCGCGCGAGCTCGGCCTGTCCAAGGCGGTGGTCCACCGGATCCTGCAGACCCTGGTCAACCGGGGCCTGCTCACGTCCGACCTGACGACCCGCGAGTACCACCTCGGCCCGGCCGCCGCCGCCCTCGGCGCTCGGTCGCTGCGCGAGTCCGACCTGCGCACGGTGGCCATGCCGGTGCTGCGCGAGCTGCAGCAGGCCACCGGAGAGACCACGACGGTCTCGGCCCTGGTCCCCGGTGGCCGGGTCTACCTCGACCAGGTGGAGAGCACGAAGGAGATCAAGATGACGGTGGAGATCGGACGGCGCTTCCCGCTGCACGCGGGCAGCTCCAGCACCTCGATGCTGGCGTTCCTGCCCGCCGCCCAGCAGGAGGAGGTGCTCCGGACCCACCTGGAGGCCCTGACCGCCCGCACCGTCGTCGACCCCGACGCGCTGCGCGGGCGGCTGCACGAGGTGCGCCGGTCGGGCGTCGCCCAGTCCGACGGCGAGCGCCAGTCGGGGGCCGGCTCGGTGGCGGCCCCGGTGTTCGGGGTCGACGGTTCGGTACAGGGCGCCATCTCGGTGTGCGGCCCGGCCGACCGGGTCGGCCCGGCCGCCCGGGAGCGGTTCGTCCCGTTGCTCGTCGAGGCCTCCGACCGCATCTCCCGGGGCATGGGCTGGCGCGGTGGCCTTCCGGTCCTCGCCGCCGCTCAGGGAGGGTCGCGATGAGCGACGCGCTCGCCGGGCTCAAGGTCCTCGACGTCTCCACCCTGTTCGCCGGCCCGCTGGCCGCCACCATGCTCGGCGACTTCGGCGCCGAGATCATCAAGGTGGAGCACCCCCGCGGCGACCCGGTGCGCTCGCACGGTGCCAGCAAGGACGGCGTCGGCCTGTGGGCCAAGGTCGTCGGGCGTAACAAGCGCGGCATCACCCTCTACCTCGGCTCGCCCGAGGGACAGGCCGTGTTCCGCCGCCTCGTCGTGGACGCCGACGTCGTCATCGAGAACTTCCGCCCCGGCACCCTGGAGCGGTGGGGACTCGGCTACGACGAGCTGTCACGCATCAACCCCCGCCTCGTCCTCACCCGGGTCACCGGCTTCGGTCAGATCGGGCCGTATGCCGGTCGCGCCGGCTTCGGCACCCTCGCCGAGGCGATGAGCGGCTTCGCGGCGATCACGGGCGAGCCGGACGGTCCACCCACGCTGCCTCCCTTCGGCCTCGCCGACGGGATCGCCGCTCTGGCCGGGGCGTTCGCGACGATGACCGCATTGCGCGCCCGCGACACCACGGGACGTGGGCAGGTCGTCGACCTGGCCATCATCGAGCCCATCCTCACCCTGCTCGGCCCGCAGCCGACCGTGTGGGACGCCCTGCACCAGGTGCAGGAGCGCGCCGGCAACCGGTCGGCGAACAACGCGCCGCGCAACACCTACCTGACCCGCGACGGCCGCTGGGTCGCGGTGTCGACGAGCGCGCAGAGCATCGCCGAGCGCGTCATGACGCTGGTCGGCCGCCCCGAGCTCACGCAGGAGCCGTGGTTCGCCTCCGGCGGTGAGCGGGCGAAGCACGCCGACCTGCTCGACGAGGCGGTCGGGTCCTGGGTGGCCCGGCACGACCGCGACGAGGTGCTCCGGGCCTTCGAGCAGGCGCAGGCGGCCGTAGCGCCGATCTACGACGTGCGTGACGTCGTCGTCGACCCGCAGTTCGAAGCGCTGGGGTCGCTGGTGCGCATCGCCGACCCCGAGCTCGGGTCGGTGCTCATGCAGAACGTCCTCTTCCGGCTCTCCGAGACGCCGGGCCACATCGACAGCACCGGTCCCTCCCTCGGCCAGCACACCGCCGAGGTGCTGGCCGAGCTCGGCATCGACGCCGGCGAGCTGGCCGAGCTGCGCCGCGTGGGGGCCGTGTGAGCACCCCCCGCTCCACCCCTCGATCCTGGCTCTACGCCCCCGGTCACCGTCCCGACCGGGTCGCCAAGGCGCTCGCCTCGGCCGCCGACGCCGTCGTCATCGACCTCGAGGACGCGGTCCCCGCCGCCGCCAAGGACGAGGCGCGCCGGTGCGCCGTGGCCGTGCTGGCCGACCGTCCGGCCGGCGGGCCACCCGTCTGGGTGCGGGTCAACCCGCCCACCGAGGCCGTCGGTCGCGCGGACGTCGAGGCGTTGGCCGGGACCACCGCCGACGGGCTGCGCCTGCCCCGCACGGAGGACCCCGACGCCGTGCGGGCCGCCGCCGACCGCACCGGCAAGCCGCTCGTGCTGCTGCTGGAGACCGCCCGTGGGCTGCTGCGGGCCCCGGAGCTGGCCCAGGCGCATACCCAGGTGGCGGGCATCGGCGTCGGCGAAGCCGACCTCGGCGCCGACCTCATGATCGGGTCGGACTCCGGCCTCGACTGGGCTCGTGGGTGGGTCGTTGTCGCTGCTCGCGCCGCCGGCCTGCCGTCGCCCACACAGAGCGTGTGGACGCGGGTCTCCGACCTCGACGGGCTGCGCGCGTCGTGCGAGTCAGGCCTGGCCATGGGGTTCTTCGGTCGGTCCGTGGTGCACCCGGCGCAGATCGAGACCGTGCACGACGTCTACACGCCCTCGGCGGCCCAGGTGGCCGACGCGCGCGCCGTGCTCGCCACCGGAGCCGCCGCGCGGGCCCGTGGCGAGGCCGCGGCGCTCGACGAGCACGGCCGCTTCGTCGACCCGGCCGTGGAAGCCCGCGCCCAGGTCGTGCTGGACCGAGTCCCCACCCCCCGTGATGTGTGCAGCGACCCAGAAGGCCAGGCATGAACAACGAGGTCACCACGACGACGGACGCGCTCCTCGACGCGGTCAGCGCGGGCGTGCGGCTCGTCGAGCTCGGGCAGCCGTTCTTCACCGGTATGCCGTGCTCGCCCAACCACCCCGGGTTCCGGATGACGTTGATCCGCCGTCACGGCGACATGATGCGGCCCGACGGCGGCTCGGCCGCCAACGAGATCATCGTGACCGGCGGCCACGTCGGCACCCATGTGGACGCCCTCTCGCACGTCAGCCACGACGGACTCATGCACGGCGGGGTCGACGCCGCGCAGGCGCAGGCGGGCGGGGTGTTCCGCGAGCTCGGCGCCGAGCACACCCCGGCGTTCCTGCGGCGCGGTGTCCTGCTGGACGTCGCCGCGACGCTTGGGGTCGAGGTGCTCGCCCCCGGGCAGGGCGTGGGCGCCGCCGAGCTGCAGGCCGCCCTCGACCGGGCCGGTACCGACCTGCGGCCCGGTGACGTCGCCCTCGTACGCACCGGATGGTCACGGCACTTCGACGACGCCACCCGCTACCTCAGCCGGGCCGACGGTGTGCCCGGGGTGACGCCTGACGGCGCGCGCTGGCTCGCCGACGCCGGAGTCAGCGCCACCGGCAGCGACACCACGGCCTTCGAGCAGATCCCCGCCGGGGCCGGGCACAGCGTGTTGCCGGTGCACCGGATTCTGTTGGTGGACAACGGCATCTTCATCATCGAGCATCTGGCCCTCGAGGAGGCGTCGGCCGCCGGGCTCACGGTCTTCACCTTCGTCATGGCGCCACTGCGCATCGTCGGTGGCACCGGATCGCCCGTGCGCCCGTTCGCCGCCGTGTCGGCATGACGACGACCACCTCGGCACCCACGGTCGTCCAGCGGCTGGCCGGGCTGGCCGCCGACGTGCGGCGTGACGGCCTGCCGGACGCGCTGCGGGAGGACGTCGCCCGGCGAGTGCTCGACCTCGTGGGCAACAGCCTGGCCGCCGGTCGCGAGTCCTCCGCCGTCGCGGTCACCGCGGTCGTCCGCGGGTGGGGCGGTCCTCAGGACGCGACGGCAATCGGCACCGGCCTGCGCGTCCCCAGCGCCGCGGCCGCACTGGTCAACGGCACGCTGGCCCACTCACTCGACTTCGACGACACGCACCTGCCGTCCGTGCTCCACCCGTCGTCCAGCGTGGTGCCCGCCGCTCTCGCCGTCGCGGAGGCGACGGGTGCCACGGGGGCGCAGCTGCTCGACGCCGCCGGGGTCGGCATCGAGGTGACGGTACGGCTGGGGATGGGCGGCTACGACGAGGCCAAGGGCACGTCGGAGTTCTTCGAGCGCGGCCAGCACGCGACGTCGATCTGCGGCGCGGTCGGTGCCGCGGTGGCCGCGGCGATGGTCGGGGGGCTGGACGCCGAGCGCATCGCCGACGCCGCCGGGATCGCCGCGTCGATGGGCTCCGGCCTGCTGGAGGCCAACCGCACCGGGGGCACGGTCAAGCGGGTCCACTGCGGCTGGGCCGCCCACGCCGGTGTCGTCGCCGCCGACCTGGCCCGGCACGGTCTCACCGGCCCGCCGACGGTCGTCGAGGGGCGGTTCGGCTTCCTGCAGGCCTTCTGTGGCGAGCACGCCGACATCGACGCGGTCACGGCCGGTCTCGGTGAGCACTGGGAGCTGCCGGGCATCTTCTTCAAGCCCTACCCCTGCAACCACTTCACCCACGCCGGCATCGACGCGGCCCTCGAGCTGCGCGCCCGCGGCATCCGGCCCGACGACATCGTCGACATCGAGCTCGGGGTGCCGAGCGCCGTCCTGAAGACGATCGGCCAGCCCCCCGAGGAGAAGACGCGTCCGCGCTCGGGCTACCACGCGGCCTTCAGCGGTCCCTACACCGTGGCGGCTGCGTTGCTCGGTGGCGGTGGGCTCGGCGTGTTCCACGAGGACTTCACCGACGAGGCGGTCCGCGACGAGCGGCGGCTGGCCCTGGCCGCCAAGGTCCGGTGCGTCCCCGACGAGCAGTGCGACCGCATCTTCCCGCACCAGTTCCCCGCGGTGCTGCGGGTGGAGACGAGCGACGGGACCCGGCACGAGGTGCGCGTCGACGCGAACCGCGGTGGGCCGCAGCGCCCTCTCTCCACGGAGGAGCTCGCCACCAAGGTGCGGCTCAACGCCTCTCGAGTCCTGGACCCCGAGCAGGCGGCCGCTGTCGCGCAAGCGGGCCTCGAGCTGACCGGTGCGTCGGACGTCACCACGCTGATGTCGCTGGTCCGCGGCGGCGACCAGGCATGAGCACGGAGGGCGCCGACCACGAGCAGCGGCTCGGCCGGCTCGTGGAGTGGGCCCTGGGTCCGGACGTGCTCCTCGCTGACGATGTGCCCCACGCCGTCACCCTGGTCACCGACACCCTCGCGGCGGTCGTCGCCGCGGGAGTCGAGCCCGAAGTACGCGGGCTGGCCGCGTCCGCCGCGACGCTCGGCGGCGTCGGCCCCGCCACGGTCCTGGCCACCGGAGCAGGGACGAGCCCGTATGCGGCGGCTCTGGTCAACGGCACGGCCGCCGTCCGGCTGGAGCTCGACGAGGGGAACGGCTTCTGCGCCAACCATCCCAGCGCCCACACGCTGCCGGCGGTGCTCACCGCGGCTCAGGACGTCGGGGCCGACGGGGCGACCTTCCTCGCCGCCTCGGCCGCGGCGTACGAGGTCGCGGTCCGCGTCGGCCGGGGGATCGCCCTGCGCCCTGCCGTGCACCCGTTCGGCACCGCGATGGTGTGCGGGGCCGCCGTCGGGGTGGCCCGCCTGCGCGGGCTCGACGTCGGGCTCGCCACGCGGGCGGTCCGCCTCGCCGCCGCGCTGGTCCCGGCCTCCACGCAACGGGCCGCCAACCAGGGCGCCACGGTGCGCAACGCCGTGACCGGGTCGTCCGCCGCCGCCGGGGTGCTGGCCGTGACCCTGGCGGAGACCGGGACGAGCGACGACGTCCTGGCCCTGCCGACGGTCTTCGGCGAGATCCTCGGGGAGCGATACGACGACCGTTGGCTCGACGAGGGGCTGGGGACCGAGCGCTACCTGCGCACCGGGTACCTCAAGCTCCATGCCTGCAGCCGCTGGAACCACGCGCCCATCGAGGCCACCGAGGCGATCCTGGTGCGGGACGCCGTCCGGCCGGAGGACGTCGTCGACGTCGAAGTGGCCACCTACGACCCGGCGACCCGCCTCGATGGCCGCGAGCCACAGACCGGGTTCGCCGGCAAGCACTCCATCCCGTTCAATGTCGCGGCGCGGATCCTGCTGCGCGACAACGGGATTGACACCTACACCGACAAGGTCGTCCAGCGCCCGGAGCTGCGCGCCCTGATGCAGCGGGTGCGCGTCGTCGAGGACCCCGCGATGACCGCGGCCGCGCCGCAGGTCCGCGCCGCACGCGTGACCATCCGGCTATACGACGGGCGGGTCCTGACCGCCACCGAGGAGCGTCCCCCGGGCGGCGCCGACCGTCCCTACGCGCCGGACGTCATCCGCGAGAAGCACCGAGCGCTGTTGCGTCGCGGGCGGTCCGATCCTGACGCCGAGGCGATGCTGCGGTGGTGCGACGCGCTGCCGCAGCACGGGTCCCTGTCCGGACTCGCGGCGCTCGTCGGAGGGGCCCGATGACGCCCCGGCCGACGGACCCCACGGACCTCTCCGGTCTTGCCGCGGCCGTGGCCCGCACCCGCTGGGCGGACGCACCGCAGCCGGTACGCGACCGGGTCGTCGACCTCGTCGCCGACTGCGTGGCCGTCGCCGCGCTCGGGTCGGGGCGAGCCGAGCTGCAGCGCCTCGTCGCCCTGCACGACCGGCTCACCCCGCCGGGCCCCTCATCCGTCCTCGGGTCGCCCCGGGGCTGGCCGGCGCTGTCGGCCATGCTGCTCAACGCCACCGCCCTGGCCGCCGACCAGCTCCAGGACGGTCATCGCCTGGCCCGCGGTCACCCCGCCTCCCACGTCGTCCCGGCCGTGCTCGCGCTGGCCGAGCACACCGACGCCGACAGCGCAGAGCTGCTGTCGGCCGTCCTCGCGGGCTATGAGGCCGGCGTCCGCGTCGGTCGCGCCATGGGCGGCACCCCCGCCGGTGTCCACGACATCGGCACCTGGGGGCAGGTGGCGGTGGCGGCGGCCACCGCGCGCCTCCTCGCGCCGGGCGACGCCGACGCCGCCCTCCGCGCGATCGAGCTGGCCGGGTCGGCCGTCCTGCTCACGGACGCGCACACCGTCTTCGCGGGCCACACGGGGTCGCACACCTTCCTCGGCTCGTCGGTGCAGACCGGTGCAGCCCAGGGGCTGGCCGCGGTGGCCGGGCTGGCCGCGGCGCCCGGAGGGCTCGCCCGGCATCTGGGATCGGTCGCTGCCTCGGCCTGGGACCCGTCGCCGCTGGCGGTCGACGGCGCCTGGGAGACCTTTGAGGTGCTTGGCGGCTACGTGAAGGTCCACGCCACCTGCGCCCACCTCCACGGGGTCAACGACGCCGTGGCCGACCTCGTCGCCGAGGGCGTGCGCGGCGCCGACGTCGACTCGGTGCAGGTGCGCGCCTTCGCCGGCGGCGCGACGTTCGACGCAGTGGCCAGCGGCGAGCTCGCCGCCCGGTTCAGCGTCCCCACCACGGTCGCGGTGGCCCTGCTCGACGGCCGGCTCGACGAGACGACGATGATCGACGAGCGGGTGCGCGCCGACGACGTCCGCGACCTGGCCGCCCGGGTGACGGTCGTGCACGACCCGGCCCTCGACACGGCATACCCCTCCGGTCGCCCCGCCCGGGTCACGGCGCACCTGCGTGACGGGTCGCACCGCGAGGCCGGTGCCGACCGTCCCCGCGGTGACGCCGACCGCGCCCTCAGCCGCGACGAGCTGCGGGCCAAGGCCTCGCGGCTGCTCAAGGCCCGGTTCGGCGACGCGGGCCACGACGTGCTCGAGGCCGTGCACGGCCTCGGTGCGGGTATGCCGGTCGCGGACCTGGGACGGGCCATCCGGCGTGCGGGTGGTGACGCCCCGTGATCCTCAGCCGGCACGACGGGGCGCTGCGCCTGGTGCCGCAGAACGAACACGGCCGCCTCGCCGGCCTGCTCGCGGGCGCCTGGGGGAACGGCGACGTCGAGGCGCCACGCCCTGGACCGTCGGTCGTCACGGCGGCGGCTCGCCACGACGAGGGCTGGCGCACCCCGGATGCGCGGGTGCTCATCGACGAGGTCGCCCGGCGGCCGCTGCACTTCATCGACGTCGAAGCCGGCGCGCACATCCGCCTCTACCGGCACGGGGTCACCACGGTGAGCGCCGCCGACATCTACGCGGGCCTGCTGGTGGGGATGCACTGGACCGGCCTCTACCGCTCCCGGTGGTCGGCGCCGGGCGGCGGCTCCCGCGTCGGTCAGGGCCCGCAGGCGCGCGCGGCGCAGGAGCGCGTGGTCCGGGCGGAGCAGCGTCGGTGGGTCGATGCCACCGAGCTGGCGTGGACCGAACGAGAGCCCCGGGCCGCCTTCGAGACCCGCCTCTGGCACAACTACGAGCTGCTGCAGCTGTGGGACCTGCTCTCCCTCTTCCTGTCCGTGGCCCCGGCGCAGCCCGGGCAGGGCGAAGCGGTGCCCTGGGGTCCTCAGCTGCGCGACCTCGAGCACGAGGCGCGTCCGGTGCTCCTCCCGGCCGTGGGACTGTGGCCCGGCGGACCCCGGATCGCCTTGACGGCAACAGTTTCCGCCCCGGGCGTCGTGACCCTCGACCCGTTCCCCTTCGCCGCACCCGTCGAGCTGCACGTCGAGCACGTCGTCATCCCCGACCGCGAGTGGTCGCCGGCCGCCGCTCGCCGGGCGGTGCGGCAAACCAGCCCGACGGCCACGTTCTGGCGCCTCGTCCCCCCGCTCGCCACAGCCCCGGTAGCCGGGGGGCCGACGTGACCCGCCCACCCGACGACGTCGTCCACCGGGCAGAGGCCTTCGTCCGCCACGAGGCCGGCTTCGCGCAGGTGACCACCCTCGACGCCTACGGCTACCCGGTCAGCCGGTCGATGACCGCCTTCCTGGCCGACGGGTTCGTCGTCGAGCTGGTGCAGCGCCGCGTCCACCGGCGCCTGGCTCAGCTCGCGGCCGACCCGCGCCTCCTGACGACCTGGGTCGGCGCCCCGGCCCCGTCCGCGACCAACGAGCGGCCCCACGTGTTCGACCTCGGCCGCCTTCCCGACCGGACGGTGATGGTGCGAGGCGCGGCCCAGGTCATGGACGACGACTGGACGTGGGAGGTCTACGCGCGCCATCGCGCCGACCACCTCGCCCACGGGAACGACCGCGCGCCGGCGCGCGACCGGGCGCAGGTTGCGGCCGACCTCGTCGGTATGCGGGTCGTGCCCTACCGCGTGCGGCTCGAGGGCTTCGGCGTGGGCGCCCAGTCCTACGACTGGACCGTCGGCCGGCCCCTCGACCGCACCCCACCCTCAGCCCCACCACTCTCAGCCCCACCACCACAAGGAGCGCCATGAGCGTTAAGACCATCCTCGGTTACGAGATCCAGCCCGGAGTCACCCCCGAGGACTACGAGCGCTGGCTCTTCGACGTGCACGCACCCGACCTGCTCGCCAACCCCCACCTCGACCGCATCGTCTTCAACAAGGTGCTCCGCCCCGTGCGCCAGGCGTCCGGGGGCAGCGCCACGGTGCCCGAGGGGCTGAGCTTCTACCGGATCGCGGAGATGCACTACGCCGACGAGGAGGCCTACGCCAAGTACCTCGAATGGTTCCAGGACAACCCGATCCCGGCGGAGCGCGGGCCGGCCGGCCGCACCGACTTCAAGTTCTACCTCGTCACCGAGAGCACCGAGGTGACCCGCTGAGCAGCCGGTACGCCTCGCTCCTGGCGGAGGGGGAGCGGCTGGTGTCGTCCGCTCCGGCAGAAGGACGACCGACGCTCGCCGAGGCGCTGACGGCGCTGGCCCTGGCCTGCGGCGTCCCGCCGGCGTCCGTGTGGCTCGACGCGGCCGTCGCGGCCGGGCTGGCCGAGGACGCGGCCTCGGCGACGTCGGCGGCGTCGCCCACCTCGCCCCCCGTGGCGGGGCTGACGACCTGGGTCCTGCCGGCCGCCGCCTGCGCCCTCGTCAGCGCCGGTGCCCACGCCGATGCGGCGACGGCCATGGACGACGGACTGCGCGACGTCGCAGCCGCTCTAATGGTGGTGCGCGCGCCGAGGGCGGCGGTGCGCGCCGATGAGCCACCGGGCGAGGGGCTCCTACTCGGCCACGCCCTCGCCGCCGGGTGGCTGGCGACGGAGCTGTGGGCGTCCGGCGTGGTCGGCGCCCCGGGGTCGTTCGCCCCGACCGTCGCCGCCGTCGTCGGCGCGCCGTGACCACGCGGCCCCGGCTCCTGCTCAACCTCGCCCGGCCGTGGGGTGAGACCGACCCGCTGACCCTGGCCCGGCGGGCGGTCGAGGTCGGCTTCGACGGCGTCGGCCTGGCCGACAGCCCCCGCCTGATGCCTGACTGCTGGCTGGAGAGCGAGCGTGTGCTCGCCACGACCTCCGCCGCGCTCGCGGGCCCGGTGGTCGCGAGCCTGGGCCTGCGGCACCCGGCCACGGTCGGCGGCGCGCTGCGAACCCTCGAGAACCACCATCCGGGGCGGGCGTTCGCGGTCGTGGGGCGTGGGGAGAGCTCGGTGCGCAACGAGGGCCTCGCCGTCCCGTCCCTACGGGCCCACGCGGACGGGTTGGCCCTGCTGTGTGACCGGTTGCGGGCGGACGACGGTGCCGACCTCCTGGCCGGTCGGCTGCTCGGGGCAGCGTCGGGTCCGCGCACCATCACCGTGACGGCGAACGCTCTCGGCGGTGTGCTCCTCGACGTCGGCACCGACCCCGGCACGGTGGCCCGGGCGGTCGCGCTGGCCCGCGCCGACGACCCGGCGACCCACGTGTGGCTCTTCCTGCGCGCCCTCGTCGTGCCCGACCCCGCCCAGGCGGCCTCGGCATCGGCGGCCCTCCTGGGCTCGTGCGCGTCGCGGATGGCCGCCGCCCCAGCATGGTTTGGGCTCGACGCCGAGCAGCTCACCCTCGTGCGCGAGGTCGCCGACCGCCACGACTACCTCCACCACGGCTCGGCAACGGCGGCCGACATCGTCGACGACGAGCCCGCCCGGATCGTCCGCGACCGGTTCCTCCTCGTCGCGCCGGCGCCTGAGGTCACCGACCGCGTCGCAGTGCTGACGAGCGGGATCAGTGGCATCGGCGGTGTCGTGCTCTCGGGCGGCCTCCCCGGGGTCGTCCCCGGTCTGACCGACCTCGCGGCCGCCGTCAGCGCCGGCCTCGCCCCCGTTCCGTCCCAGGAGTCCTCATGACCACCACATCCGTCACCCCCATCACCGGGTCCATCCGCGAGGCCGCCGCGACCTTCGCGGCGACCACCCGCTGGGACGACATCCCCGCTCCCGTGCAGGAGTTCGGCCGGCTGCTCTTCGCCGACACGCTGGGCGCCCTCCTCGGTGGTTTGCGCTACCCGCAGGTGCAGCAGCTCTTCGCGACGCTCGCCGACGCCGAGACCCCTGGCGCGACCACCCCGTTCGCCCGGCTCATGACCCTCGGCACCGCAGCGACGTGGCTCGACGCCGACTCGGGCGGGTCGTTCCACCCGCAGGGCCACCGGCTGCCTCCCGTACCCACCGCCCATCCGGCGCCGCACATCCTGCCGGTGCTGCTGCATACCGCCGCGGAGCACGACGTCGACGACCAGCGGCTGCTCGAGGTCTTCGTCGTCGCGGTGGAGGTCGGGATGCGCAGCGGCGTCGCGTCGTCCCTGCGCGTCGGGCTGCATCCGCACGGGGTCCACGGTCCCGGGTCGGCCGGCCTCGCCGCCGCCTTGCTGGGTGGTCTGGCCCCCGAACGTCTTGGCGACGCCTACCTCCTCGGGTCGTGCCTGCCGCTGGCCGCGACGCTCGACGTCCCGGTTCGCGGTGGCACCGTCCGCAACGCGTGGACCGGGCTGGGCTCCTACTACGGGGCGCTGGCCGCCGAGCGGGTGGCCGGGGGCGAGCGGTGCGACGACGCGGCCTACCGCCGGCTGTTCGACGGGGCGGTCTGCACCGACCTCGACGACGACCTGGCCGTCGGCGCGCTCGGCACCCGCTGGACCATCCTCGACAGCTACCTCAAGCCGTATGCCTGTGCCCGCTGGATCCACCCGGCTCTCGACGCGGCGCGGCTGGCGCTCGCCGACGTCGGCCCTGGCCCGGCAACGGGGATCGAGCGCGTGGAGGTGGCGACGTTCGCCTTCGCCGCCTCGCTCTCGGAGACCGACGTGTCGTCGGACATGCAGGCCCGCTTCTCGCTGCCCTACGCGCTGGCGGCGTTCCTCACCGACGGGGTGCTCGACGCCGGCACGTTCCTGCCCGACGGCCTGGCCCGACCCGAGGTCGCGGCGCTGGCCCGGAAGGTCGAGCTCGTGGAGGACCCGGCGATGTCGGCGGCGCTGCCCCGGGAGCGACCGGCCACCGTGACCATCCACCTCGAAGACGGCCGCCGCGGCACCGGCCGGGTGCGCACCGCGCGGGGCAACCCCGACCAGCCGCTCGCGACCTCGGAGGTGGCGGCCAAGTTCCGGGGCAACGCCGGCGACCTCCTCCCCGCGGAGCTCGTCGACGAGGTGCTGGCGGCGCTCCTGCCGCCGGCCCCGGGGCGGGCGCCGACGCATACCGTGGCCCGGCTCGCTCGCAGCGTCCTGGGCCTGTAGACCGCTGCTGTTCCTCCCAGCGAACCGATCTCGCCGGTTCGGGCCGCTGGGCGGAACATGGGCGAGTATCGGTGCACAAAGCCCCAAACAGGCCCTTGACGGCACGCGCTCGCAGCCGGTGCACTGGCGTCGTCCCTCCGCGTCGATCCGGGGGGCGGACCCTCGGGAGCGAGTATGCGTCAGGCCCACGCGGCGAGTACGACGGCGACCGGGGTCGGCTTCGGCCCTCGCGCGCGGGTGATGTTCGCTCTGCTCGTCAGCGGCCTGCTTCTCGTCGGGGTGGCGCTCCCGGCTCAGGCCGGATCGGGGCGGCCCGCTCCGGCGCCGATGCTCTGCGGTCAGCTGGTCGGGCAGAGCGTCTCGGTGCAGGGGGGGTCAGCGCAGGTCATGACGGGGACCACCGTGGCGGCCGCCGGCACCGCCGCTGGCTACTGCGAGGTCACGGGCGCCGTCGGCGGCGTCCACTTCACCCTGCGCCTGCCGACGGACTGGAACGGGCGGTACTTCCAGACCGGGTGCGGCGGCTTCTGTGGTGCGGCGCCGATCGCCTCGTGCGGACAGGCCCTGACCCGAGGCTTCGCCGTCGCCGCCGAGGACTCCGGCCACACCGGCACCCAGGGCGACGGCTCGTGGGCGCTGGACAACCACCGCGCCGAGATCGACTTCGGCTACCGCTCCCCGCACGTCACGGCGCAGGCGGGCAAGGCCCTTACCGAGCGGTTCTACGGGCGGGCGCCGTCGTACTCGTACTTCCAGGGCTGCAGCACCGGTGGGCGGCAGGCACTCTCTGAGGCTCAGCGCTACCCCGACGACTTCGACGGGATCGTCGCCGGCGCCCCCGCGCTCTACCAGAACTACCTCGCTCCGCTGTCCCAGGGACACCTGGAGACGGTCAACCGGCGGGCCGACGGCACGGTGATCCTCACGCAGGCCAAGGCTCGGGTGCTCGCGGCCGCCGTGCTGGCGCGCTGTGACGGGGCGGACGGCAAGGTCGACGGCGTCGTCGGCAACCCGGACTCCTGCACGGTCGACCCTGCGGTGATCCAGTGCCCGGACGGCACCGACGGCGCCACCTGTCTCACCGCCGAGCAGGTCGCGGTCGCCCGCGCCTTCTACGCGCCGCCGACCGACGACCGGGGTCGCCAGCTCTACCCGGCCGGGCTCGAGCGGGGCTCCGAGGCGGGGTGGCCCGGCTACTCGATCGGCACCGATGCGGCGCTCTCCGGTGGCGGCAACTACGCCCAGGAGGTGCTGCGCTACCTGGCCTTCCCGAAGGACCCGGGCGCGTCCTACAGTCTCCTCGACTTCGACCCAAACCGTGACGCCGTGCGGCTGACGGCCATGGCGCAGGTCTACAACGCCGATAACACCGACCTCCGGCGGTTCGACCGCTCCGGCGGCAAGCTGATCGTCTACCACGGCTGGGCCGACCCACTCATCGCTCCGGGCGGCACCGTGAACTACGTGCGGGACGCCATGGCGCGGTCGGGTGGGCGCACGGTGACCGAGGACTTCATGCGCCTCTTCCTCCTGCCGGGCGTCTACCACTGCACCGGTGGCCCGGGCGAGGACACCGTCGACTGGCTTACCTCGATCCAGGCGTGGGTGGAGAAGGGCCAGGCGCCCGCCTCCGTGACGGCGAGCAAGCTGGCGCGGGACGGATCGGTCACGAGCACCCGGGTGGTCCCGGAGTACGTCCCCTCCCCGTAGCCCCCGCGCGGGCCGCGTGACCCCGCGTGGTTCGTGCGGTGGGGGTACGGGATTCGGTGCGGTCGGGAGCACGAACGGGATCTCGGTAGGGTCGTCGGCGTGAGCGAGCCGATCACGTATGCCGACGCCGGGGTCGACGTCGAGGCCGGTGACAAGGCGGTCGAGCTGATGAAGGACGCCGTCCGCCGCGCCCGGGGCCCTGAAGTCCTCGGCGGCCTGGGCGGCTTCGCCGGACTGTTCGACGCCAGCGCCCTGACCCACATGGCCCGCCCCGTGCTCGCGACCTCGACGGACGGCGTCGGCACCAAGGTGGCCATCGCCCAGGCCCTCGACAAGCACGACACGATCGGGTTCGACCTCGTCGGCATGGTCGTCGACGACATCGTCGTCTGCGGGGCCAAGCCGCTGTTCATGACCGACTACATCGCCACCGGCAAGGTCGTCCCCGAGCGCATCGCCGAGATCGTCGGCGGCATCGCGCGGGCCTGCGAGCAGGCGGGCGTGGCGCTGGTCGGTGGTGAGACGGCGGAGCACCCCGGCCTGCTCGAGCCCCACGAGTACGACGTCGCCGGCGCGGCCACGGGCGTCGTCGAGTATGCCGAGCTGCTCGGCCCCCATCGCGTGGTGCCAGGAGACGTCGTGGTCGCCCTCGCCTCTAGCGGCCTGCACGCGAACGGCTACTCACTCGTGCGCCGAGTCGTGGCGGCCGCCGGCTGGAGCCTCGACCGGCACGTCGACGAGCTCGGCCGCACCCTCGGCGAGGAGCTGCTCGAACCCACCCGGGTGTATGCCGCCGACCTCCTCGCCCTCATCCGCACGCCCGGTCTCGGCCTCCACGCGCTCAGCCACGTGACCGGCGGGGGGCTGGCCGCCAACCTGGCCCGGGTGCTCCCGGTCGGCACGCTGGCCACGGTCGACCGGTCCACCTGGGCCCCGCCGCCCGTCTTCCGGCTCGTCCAGGCGCTGGGCCGCGTGCCCCGCTCCGACCTGGAGCGCACCCTCAACATCGGCGTCGGCTTCGTCGTCATCCTGCCCGCCGCACAGGCGGGCGAGGCCGTCCGGCTCAGCCAGGCCCGCGGCATACCCGCCTGGGTGCTCGGCGAGGTCGGCGCCGACCCGCGGGACGCGGACCCGACCGTCGAGACGGTCCGCGGTGCCAAAGGCGTCGACGGCGGCAGTGTCCAGGTGGTCGGGGACCACCCCGCAGCCTGAGCCCGCCTCTGCAGTCCCTGAGCGCACCCCATCAGCGCGGGGCACCCGGGCCCGCGCTGAACGCCCCGTCAGGGACGCATAAGGAGCCGCTCTGCGGGCGGGCCAGCGTTACCGCTGACTGGAAGCCCACTTCCCGTACTCGCCGTAGTCCCCGTCGTCCGAGCTGTGCCCGGACGCGGGGGCCCGATCGTTGTCGTCCTCGACGACGGCGCCGCGTTCCGGCTCAATCCGCGTCGTGGCTCCGTGGAGTTCTCGCTCAAGCGCGCTGAGATCGGTGTCGGGAGAGAAGTACTTCAGCTCCCGAGCGACCTTGGTCTGCTTGGCCTTCGCCCGGCCGCGCCCCATGGCGTGACCCCCTCATGCGTCTGCCAGGGCGGCATCACTCATGTCGCGGACGAACGTCCTCGACCTTTGCGCAGCGGCCCCGGGAATCGTGTGCCTTCGTGGTTCTAACGCTACCTCAGCCGCTGACGTTCCACCTACCGCCATGCCCTAGCTCGCCCCTAGTTCACACCAGCGCGTCCCGGCAGCCACACACCGCCCGGCGACGCGTCGGTCATCCGCTGCTCGGCCAGGCGCCTCGCCGCCTCCGCGGGCGTCTGCGACCGGTCCTTCGCGGCCTGGAAGACGGCTCGGGTCGTGTCGTAGATCAGCGTCGTGCGGTCGTGCGCGCGGTCGAAGTCGAACCCGTGCAGCTCGTCGGCCACCTGGATCACGCCACCGCTGTTGACGACGAAGTCGGGCGCGTAGAGGATCCCTCGCTGCGCCAGCAGGTCCGCCGAGCCGCCCGGCCCGTCGGTGACCAGCTGGTTGTTGGCCGCCCCACAGACCACGGCGGCTTGGAGACGCTCGATCGTCGCGTCGTCGAGCGCCCCACCAAGGGCGCAGGGTGCGTAGACATCGAGGTCGAGCCCGGTCAGCGTCGGGGTGTCGGAGGCGACCTCTGTGGCCGGGTGCACCGCGACCACCCGGGCGCACGCCTCGGCAGCGACGTCGGTCACCACCAGGGTCGCGCCGTCCTCGGCGAGCAGGTCGGCCAACCGGTGCCCGACCTTGCCGACCCCGGCGATGCCGACCCTGCGACCCCGCAGCGACGGCTCTCCCCACACCTGCTCGGCCGCTGCTCGCATGCCCTGGTAGACACCCCACGCGGTGAGCACACTCGAGTCGCCGGCGCCGCCGTTGGCCTCGGACCGCCCGGTCGCGAACCGGGTCGTCTCGGCGATGACGTCCATGTCGGCCACGTAGGTGCCGATGTCGGAGGCGGTGACGTAGCGGCCCCCGAGACTCTCGACGAACCGACCGTAGGCCCGGAGCAGGTCCGGCGTCTTGTCCGCCGCCGGGTCGCCGATGACGACCGCCTTGCCGCCGCCGTGGTCAAGGCCGGCCATCGCGTTCTTGTACGCCATGGCCCGGGAGAGGTTGAGGACGTCGGCGAGGGCGTCCTGCTCCGACGCATACGGGTAGAACCGAGTGCCTCCGAGCCCCGGGCCGAGCGCCGTCGAGTAGAGCGCGATGATCGCTCGCAGCCCGGTGTCCGGGTCGTGGCAGAACGCCACCTGCTCGTGCGTGAACAGGGTGGTGGGGGGTGCCGTCATGGCGGGGGTCGCTTTCCTGCTTTGAGGACTCGCAAGGGGGGTGGTGCGAGGCACATCTACGCCCCGTTCACCTGTGATTTGTCAAATTTTGACCGAAAACCAGGAAAACCTTCCCTTTCGCTAGACCATCGAGGTACGTTCCTTCTTGGGGAGCCGGACTAGACCACGCCTTGCACATGTCCACTCGGTGGTACATCAAGGCTGACGAAAGCGGGATTGCAATGGGGATGCACACAGTGGAGCACGAACGGCTGCTCACACCGGCCGAGGTCGCCGCGATGTTTCGCGTCGACCCCAAGACGGTGACGCGATGGGCGCAGGCGGGCAAGTTGACGGCCATTCGCACGTTGGGTGGCCACCGTCGATACCGCGAGAGCGAAGTCAGTCGGTTGCTCGGGCCACGCTGACTGTTCGCGGGGGCGTCCGGCCCGGTGGGGCCGTAGGCTGGCGCAGTGGCTGACCGAAGGGCACGTCCGGTAGCCGGGGAGACCGGTGCAGCCGGTGTGCCTCTGGCCACCCATGCTGTGGTCCCAGCCTACGGTGACCCCCGCGAGGCCCGACCGACCTGGGTGGCCTTCAACACGGCCAGCGTGCGTAAGACCGCGCTGGTCATCTTGGGGTTGCTGCTCGTCCTCTCGATCGGGTTGTGGGCGTTTAGCGCCCTGTCGTCGTTCCTCTTCATCCTGCTGCTCGCCTGGCTGGTCTCCATCGCGATGGAGCCGTTGGTGCTGGGTCTGGCCAACCGGGGGATGAGGCGTGGTCTGGCCACGGGTCTGGTCATGCTCGCCGGGCTGATCATCTTCGCGGTGCTCGCCGAGATCTTCGGCTCGGTGTTCTACTCCCAGCTGTCTCAGCTCGGGGAGCAGCTGCCCAGCACCGTGACCTCGCTCATCACCTGGGTCAACACCACCTTCCGCACCAACTTCGACCTTACGACCATCACGCAGTCGATTCAGCTGACGCCCGACAAGCTCGGCCAGCTTGCCGGCACCTACGGAGGTGGCCTGCTCGGCATCTTCGGGTCGATCGCCACCTTGATCTTCGACGGGCTGACGATCCTCGTGTTCGCCTACTACCTCTCGGCCGACAGCCCCCGCCTGCGCCAGACGATCGGGTCCTGGCTGTCCCCGCGCTACCAGCGGGTGTTCGTCACCGTGTGGCGGATCTCGGTGGAGAAGACCGGCGGCTACGTCATCTCTAAGCTCGTGCTCGCCGGGCTGTCGGCCCTCTTCCACATCGGCTTCTTCTGGGCCATCAACGTGCCGTTCTGGCTCCCCCTCGGCCTGCTCGCCGGGATCGTGGGGCAGTTCATCCCGACCATCGGCACCTACATCGGGGTGGCCCTGCCCGCCCTGTTCACCCTGGTCGAGTCACCGATCGACGTGTTGTGGATCGCCATCTTCGCCACCGTCTACCAGCAGATCGAGAACTACATCTTCACTCCGCGGGTCAGCCGGCGGACCATGGACGTCCATCCCGCGGTGGCGCTGGGTTCGGTCATCGCCGGCGCCGCGCTCTTCGGGCCCATCGGTGCCCTCATCGGCATCCCGTTGGCGGCCGTTGCCCTGTCGATCGTCAACACCTTCAGCGCCCGGCACGCGCTGCTGCCGGAGCTGGCCGCCCTCGAGGAGGCCGAGAACAAGCAGGACCCCGACGCGAAGGTCACGTTGGCGCAGGCCCGCGCGGAGCACGACGAGACCCTCACGCAACAGCAGGACGAGCGTGACCAGCGGGCCCAGCGCGAGACGCAGGAGGCCCGCGCCGCCCGTGAGGTGCGGGACGACCGGATAGACCGGCAGGCCGCAGCCGACCGCTGACGGGCTGAGGCGCCGAAGACCGTGGGTGCGGCCGGCTCAGTGCTGGTGCACCTTGTCCGGCTGCGCCGAGTCACCGGGATGCTCGTACCTGGTCATCTACCTCGGCCTGGCCCGGGACACGCGGCGTCAGGCGCAGAACGCCGCTGACTTCGCGGCTCTCGCGGCCGGCAACCCGTTGACGACGGGCGCCACCGCGATGACCGTAATGCCTGCGGCCATGAGCCTTGCGCAGCGCAACTACGGCACGACGGCGGCCGACTGGACGTCGTGCGCCGACACCGCGCAGCTGTTGTACGTCCCGCCTGGCGGTAACCCCTGCATCTCGTTCGACAGCGCCACGCCGACAACCACCCGGGTCCTCGTCCCGGTCCGCCCAGTGCTCACGTCGGTCACCGGCAACGACCACCTCGACGCCCTCGGGGTGACCATTACCTCACCTGCCCGGTCCCGAGTGGGGCCAACACGGCAACCCGCGGGTATGCGCATCCGGTGGCGAGCAGGGGGCTCGGTTCACGACCACCGGGAACGGCTCGCTCACCATCACCGCACCGACGACGGGAGCGACGAAGGGGATCGCGATCCTCTCGGACCGCAACACCACGTCGACGCTGACTTACCGCGGGAACGGCACCAGGCCGAACACGGGCACCGTCTACGCCAAGAGCGGCGTTCTGGACCACCGCGGCAACGGCACGGGCATCCACGGCGACAGCAGGATCGTGGTCAACGACTTCTCGTTCAGCGGTACCAACCCTGTGGCGCAGGTGACCTACACGTCGGCCGACAACGGCTCTCTGCCCGTGACGACCGAGATGCACCTGGCCGAGTAGGCCCACCCGTTCGGTCAGCAGGGGAGGGGCGCGGCTCAGGCCGTGGCACCCTGACCCCATGAGCACACCTGACGACCGCATACCGTGGATGACCATCGACGAGCTCAATGCCAACCGTGGCGCCCTCGGCGAGCGGATGGGCATCCGGTTCACGGACGTCGGCTACGACCAGGTCGTTGCCACCATGCCGGTCGAGGGCAATACCCAGCCCTACGGGATTCTCCACGGCGGGGCCTCGGTGGTCCTCGCCGAGTCGGTCGGCTCGATGATGGCGGTGCTCCTGGCCGGCCCCGGGCGCGCGGCCGTGGGTATGACCATCAACGCGATCCACCACCGACCGGCCAGCTCAGGTGAGGTGACCGCGACGGGCACGGTCCTCGGGGCGGGCCGCACGACGGCGACGATCGCCATCGCCCTCACTGATGATGTCGGCCGCCGAACGTGCTCCTGCACCCTCATCTGCCAGCTGCGCGACGCTCCGCCCGAGCAGCGCTGAGCGCGTTCGGCTGGCGGCTAGCCGACGACGAGCGTGCCCGCCATGTTGGCGTGGAAGTCGCAGGTGAGCTTGTAGCTGCCTGCCTTGGCGGGGGCGGTGAGCTGCGCGGTACCGCCTCGACCGGCGACCTTGACGTCGAACCCGCCGTCCTTGCTCGTCACCGTGTGCGCCTCGCTGTCGTTGTTCGTGACCGTGATCGACGCGCCGGCCGGCACCGAGGCGGGCACGGTGAACATGAAGTCCTTGATGGAGATGGCCGCGCCCGCGACCGCAGGGGTCGTCGCCGGCGCTGAGGACGTGGACATCGTCGTACTCGTGGCCGGTGACGTGCTGGCGGACGCCGTCGACGACGAGGTGCTCGACGACGGTGTGGTCGACGAGGGGGCTGAGGTGGCAGCCGGAGCGGCCGGGGTCGAGGTGGTGGCGCCACCGCAGCCGGCGAGCACCGCCGCCAGGGCGGCCGCGCCGAGCGCGGACCGGAGAACCATGCGGGACATGTCGCCTCTTCATCCGTCGGCCTCCAGGGCATCGCGCGAGGATCGCGCGGCGGGAGTCGCTTGCCTCTTCCGGGCCGACTGGGAGGAGTTCGTCGCCGAGGTTCCTCCCGGATGGCGAATGCCGGGCCACGTCGGGAGCGGGGGTCGGTTGTCTGCCTGACGGGTGCCGTTCGCTCAGGCCCCGTGCCCCGCACTCGTGGCGTTCACCTGGTGGGGCCTGGCTGCTGGGGGCGGACGGACGGCGACTGCGCGACACATGAGGCAGCAATGACACGGCACTCCCACGGCGGGTCCGAGCACGAGCACGGGTCGCACAATGACCACCAGCGTGACCACCAGCGTGACCACCAGCATGACCACCAGCATGACCACCAGCACGACGACGTCGATCTCGCCGCTACCCCCGTCCTCGACCCCAGCATCCCCGACTCCGAGCTGTCCCGGCCGAGCTGGGCCGGCGCGGCTTTCTGCGCCGAGCGGGCTTGCTGGGCGCGACGGCCGCCGCCGCGGGCATCGCCGGCTCAGGTACGCCCGTGGCTGCGGCCGGGATCCGCACCGACGACACCACTGCCGACCGGGCGGTCCCCGGCAACCGGGCAGGACGCTCCGGGCGCCGGTTCCAGTGGCTGGCCGGCGACCCCCACATCCACACGCAGTACAGCAGCGACGCGCAGTACCGCGTCCTCGACCAGGTGCGCACAGCACGGCTCGGCCTACGGCCTGGCTGGCTGCTCATGACCGACCACGGCAGCGTGACCCACGCCAAGGTCGGTGTCGACAAGGGTCAACCCCGACACCGTGCGGGCGCGTGACGTGTTCGGCGACCAGACCCTCGTCTTCCAGGGCCTGGAGTGGAACATCCCGGCCGCCGAGCACGGCACAGTCATCGTCCACCCGGGAAGGAACGAGGTGGGCGTCCTCAAGGAGTTCGAGAACACCTTCGACGGTGTCGTCAACAGCTGGACGGCCTCGACGGCCGCCAACGAGCAGCACGCCCTCGAGGGTCTCGACTTCCTCGCCGCCTCGGTGGCCAAGCGCCGTGTCGACGACGCCGCCTTCTTCGCCAACCACCCGGCGCGCCAGGGCCTCGACTCCCCGCACGAGATCCGCGGTTGGCGCGACCGGTGGCCGACCAGCGCCGGCGGCTTCGACTGGATGACGAGCACCGTTAGTGGGCTGTGGGACTCGCTGCGCCCAGGGCAAGGCGTGGTGGATCACCGCGAACTCCGACTCGCACCAGGTCTACCTCGACGACGCGGTCCGGAGCGGCAGCCCCACCGACTTCGCCGCCAACGGGCGCTACGGCGACCCGGTGCACGGCAGCCAAGGGCCGCAGACGACCTTCGGTGACTCCTGGCCTCGTTACTACAGCGGATCCACGTCGAAGCCGAGACGTTCACGTATGCCGCGGTGCTCGACGGCCTGCGGGTGGGCCGGGTCTCGTCGACCACGGCGGCCTAGTTGGCCCCGTCGTCGTGTCCGTGCGCACCGAAGGCAACCGCAGCGCCGTGGGACTGCGCGGCGCGGCCGTGGACCCCAAGGGTCCCGCGGCTGATGTCCTGGGCGACGCCGACCCATGGGCCGACCTGTGGTTCACACGAACCCGATCTGGGTCATCCCCAAGGCGTGACCGCTCCTTACTGGCGGACCACCGGTGAGGCCGAGCACGCGATGCTCGGCCTCACGGGGCTTCGTCACCCCCGAATCTCGTGATGGCGACCCACTTTTTGATGGGGCGGTCGTCGTCGCGGCTCAGTCCGACGGCGTGGTCGGGGTGTGGAGGTCAGCCGGGGACGGTGCCGCGGCTCTCGCCGAACCGGCCGAGCGGCATACCGCACGCCGGTCGGGTCCGCGGTTCCGCTTCCCTGGCGTCGACGACCTCGTCGGTCGGATGACGGTGGCGCAGCTGATGGCCCGCTCGGCGGTCGACGACGTCGTCATATTCGGGCACCGTGAGCCCCTCGACCCCGACGCGGTGGTCGACACCCAGGACTTCGTCCGGCCGCACTTCGTCGACGGTCGCGTCGTCCTCGACGTCCGGTCGGCCGCCGACGGCGTGGCCGTCCCGTTCGAGCAGCGCCACCCCACCCCCTGCTGCGCCGACCACTGACCCCACCCCAAAACCCCACCGGACTCACGTTTCGTCGGTTCGACGTCCGTCCAGACCGCCGAACCGACGAAGACGAGAGTTCGGTGGGTTGGCGGGCCGGGGCACCTCGTACGTCGGGCATTGTCTTCGGTATACAGTCGCAGGACCACGGCGTCGTGAGGGCGCGGATTCGGCTCTGGGGGCTCGACGTATGCGTGAGGACGACCGGTCGGGCACCATCGGTCACCGCCACCAGGCACTGCGTGAACAGGTGCTGGAGGAGATCCGGGGGCGCATCGTCGACGGACACTACCCGCCGGGAACGCGCCTGACGGAGGAGCGGTTGGCCGCCGACTTCGGGGTGTCCCGCAACCCGGTTCGCGAAGCCCTGCGGGTCGTGGAGACCGAGGGCTTTGTGACCATGACCCCGCGTCGCGGCGCTGTCGTGGCGACCCCCAACGCGGACACGATCGGCGACCTGTTCGCGATCCGCGGCAGTCTCGAGGCGACGTCCGCCCGGCTGGCCGCGGAGCGTGCGACGCCCGACGACGTCCGAGCCCTGCGCGGTCTGCTCGAGGCGGCGCGCATCGCGACCGAGGAGCGCGACCTCGATCGGGTGGCCCAGCTCAACAACGAGCTGCACAAGCTGTGCATCGCCATCACCGGAAATCGTTGGCTCATGCAGATGTCGAGCGCCCTCTATCTCCACGTGCACTGGGTCTTCCGTATCGGCGCGGCCCAGCGTGCCCCGCACTCGTGGGCCGAGCACATTCGCATCGTCGACGCGATCGAGGCGCACGATCCCGACGCGGCCGAGGCCGCCGTGCGGGTGCACCTGCGCGCGGCCGCGACGGCGGCCATGGCCAACATCTGAGGGACCTGCCGGGTGGGCACACGAACGGGCGTTGATGGACCCAACGCCCCCGCGCCGGGGAAACAGCGCACCAATGCCCGTCGGTGTGTTCGCCGACCCAGGTCAGCGGCCGACGGCATACCCCTGCATCCCGCGCGGATTGGCACCGGCGCTGAGCACGCCGCTCACCGGATCGCGGCGCACCGCGCACATCCGCCCCAGGCTCCAGGGGTCGCTGAGCCGTACCTCGTGGCCACGCTGGCGGAGACCGTCCACCACATCCGGGTCGACGCGGTCCTCGATAACGATGACTCCGGGTTCGGTGGCCCGCGGCCAGAAGGACGACGGGAACGCCGGCGTGTTCCACATCGGCGCGTCGATGGCCTCCTGCAGGTCCTGGCCCTGCACGAGATGCCGGAGCAGGAAGATCAGCTGCCACTGGTCCTGCTGGTCCCCGCCGGGAGACCCGCACGCCAGGACCGGCACCCCGTCTTGCAGCACCAAGGTCGGCGTCAAGGTGGTGCGCGGCCGCCGCCCGGGTGCCAGTGACGACGCGAGTCCCGGCTCCAGCCAGGCCATCTGGAGCCGGCTACCTAGTGCAAAGCCCAGCTCCGGGATGGTCGGTGACGACTGCAGCCAGCCGCCGCTCGGGGTCGCGGAGATCATGTTGCCCCACCGGTCGACGACGTCGATGTGGCACGTGTCGCCCCGAGTCACCCCGGAGGCCGACACCGTCGGCTCCCCCGTTGTGGCGTCCCGGCGCAGTGACGTGTCGGACGACTGGGTATGCCTGGGCAGCACGGGGGTGCGGCCATCCGGGCTGCCGGGACGCAGCTCCAGAGCCGCGTGGTCGCCGATGAGCGCAGCGCGCTCCTGCGCGTAACCCGGGGACAACAAGGTCGTCAGGGGGACGTCGTCGACGTCGCCGTACCAGGCCTCTCGGTCGGCGTAGGCGAGCTTCATCGCCTCGGTCTGGACGTGGATGCCCTGCGCGGTCGAGGGGTCAAGGGCCGCATCGTCCGCCTCGTCACCGTGGGCGTCGAGCAGCTGCAGGGTCTGCAGCAGCGCCGGCCCCTGGCCCCAGGCCCTCGTCTTCGCGACGGTCACCCCGTGCCAGTCGAGGGTGGTCGCGTCCTCCCAGGTCGCCTCGAAGTCGGCCATGTCCTGCGCCGTCACCAGCCCCGGGTGGGCGTCACCGCTGGAGTCGGGGTGGGGCCGGCGCATGAAGGCGTCGACCGCCTCAGCCACAAACCCCTCGCCCCACGCGCGCCGGGCGGCGTCGATCTGGGCCTCGCGTGAGTTTCCGGCGTCGCGGCCGGCCCGCACAAGCCGTTCGAGGGTCTCGGCGAGCGCGGGGTTGCGGAACAGCTGGCCCGGTGCCGGGGGGCCGCCGCCCGCCAGCCAGAGCTCGGCCGAGGTGGGCCAGTGGGAGGTGAAGAGGTCCTGCACGGTGCCGATGGTGGCGGCCACCCGCTCGAGCAGTGGGTGCCCATCGCGGGCATACCCGATGGCCGGTTCGAGGATCTCACCGATGCTCTGAGTTCCCTTGTCGCGCAGCAGGAGAAGCAAGGCGTCGACGGCTCCGGGGACGGCGGCGGCGAGCGGGCCGGAGCCGGGGACGAGGTCCATGCCCAAGCCGGTGAAGTGGTCGATGGTCGCGCCAGCCGGTGCCGGGCCCTGCCCACAGAGCACCCGGGGGGTCGGGTCGTCGGCGGTCGCGATGATGGCCGGCATGTCCCCACCGGGGCCGTTGAGGTGCGGCTCGACGACGTGGAGGACGAACCCGGCCGTCGCGGCGGCGTCGAAGGCGTTGCCCCCACGTTCGAGGGCGCGCATGGCGCACTGCGAGGCGATCCAGTGCGTCGTGGACACCATCCCGAAGGTGCCCTGGAGGGTCGGTCGGGTGGTGAAGGTCACCGGGAGTCCTGTTCTGTGGTGGGGGCGTTCGACCGTTGCGCCGTGTCGTTCTGCTCACGCACATCGGGGCCGTTGCCGTCGTCGTCGACGAGGTGACAGGCCACGGTGCGGTTGCCGACCGGGCGCAGCAGCGGCACGTCCGTGACGCAGCGCTCGACGGCCACGGGACAGCGGGTGTGGAACCGGCAGCCGCTCGGCGGGTCCATCGCTGAGGGGATGTCGTCCCCGAGGAGCACAGGCTGCCGCGAGCGCTGGCGGACCGGGTCGGCGACGGGCGCAGCCGCGAGCAGGGCCTGCGTGTAGGGATGCGCGGGTCGGCTGAAGATCGTTTCCCGAGAGCCGTGTTCGACCAGCTGCCCGAGGTACATCACGGCGATCTCGTCGGCGAGGTACTCGACGGCCGAGAGGTCGTGCGTGATGAACAGGCAGGCGAAGCCGATGTCGCGCTGCAGGTCGGCGAGCAGGTTGAGCACCGACGCCTGCACCGACACGTCGAGCGCGCTGGTGGGCTCGTCGGCGATGAGCAGGGTCGGGTCGCTCATCAGCGCCCGGGCGATGCTGACCCGCTGGCGTTGGCCACCGGACAGCTCGTGCGGGTAGCGGCGGGCCACCTCGGGACGCAGGCCGACCCGGCCGAGCGCCTCCGACACCTTCTCCCGCTGAGCCTCTCGCGACCGCCGTCCCCCCTGCAGGCGCAGCGGTTCGGAGACGACGTCACCCACGAGCATCCGCGGGTCAAGAGACCCGGCAGGGTCCTGGAACACCATCGAGACGTGGGTGCGGTGCGGGCGCAGGGCGCGACGGGACAGGTGGGTGACGTCGGTGCCTTCGAGACGGACCTCGCCGTCAGAGGGCTCCAGGAGCCGCACGATGCACCGGCCGACCGTGGACTTGCCCGAACCGCTCTCGCCGACCAGGGCGAGGACCTGGCCGCTTCGCAGCTGGAGGGAGACGCCATCGACGGCCCGCACGGGGCCGAAGTGCATGACGAGGTTGCGCACGTCCAGCACCACGTCGGCGGCGGCCGTGGCCCGGTCCTGAGGTGTGCCGGTTGCCGTGCTCATCGGTCGGATCCCCTCGTCGCGTCGTGCGGGTGCCAGCAGGCCACGAGGTGCGCCGATGCGTTCAGTATGGGTGGCGGTGCCGGTGCCGCCTGCGGACCCGCTCCGCCGAGTGCGGCCAACGGCGGCCGCTTCGAACGGCAGTCGTCCTGAGCCGCCGGGCACCGCTCAGCGAAGGTGCAGGCGTCCGGCTGCTCACTGAGCACGGGGACGAGGCCGGGGATCTCCTGGAGCCGGTGGGTGCCTGCATACCGACCGGCCGTCGGCGCCGCCGCGAGCAGCCCGCTCGTGTAGTGATGCCGGGGGGAGGCGAAGAGCTCATCGACGCCGGCGCGCTCGACGACCCGACCGGCATACATGACGACGACCCGGTCGGCGATGTCGGCGATGACCCCGAGGTCGTGGGTGATGATGAGGATGCTGGTGCCGAGCCGGTCGCGCAGCTCGCGTAGCACGGTGAGGATGCCGGCCTGCACGGTGACGTCGAGCGCGGTCGTCGGCTCGTCGGCGACGAGCACCTCGGGGTCTCCGGCGACGGCCATGGCGATCATGACCCGCTGGCGCATCCCGCCGGACAGCTGGTGGGGGTATTGCTTGACCCGCTCCCGCGGCGACGGGATGCCGACCAACTGCAGCAGTTCGACCGCCCGGTCGAGGGCGGCCGATTTGGACAGCTTCCGGTGGGTCTGGAGGACCTCGGCGATCTGGCGGCCCACCGTGAGCACCGGGTTCAACGACGTCATCGGCTCCTGGAAGATGTAGGCGATCTTCTGCCCGCGCACCTCGCGGAGGTCCTTGGCCGAGGCGCCGACGAGCTCCTGCCCGAGCAGCCGCACCGAGCCGCTGACCGCGGCGCTGCGCGGCAGCAGCCCGGCCAGGCTCATCGCCGTCACGCTCTTGCCGCAACCCGACTCGCCTACGACACCGACGATCTCGCCGCGTCCGAGGGTGAGGTCGACGTCGTCGACGGCACTGACCGTGCCGCTCTCCGTCCGGAACGTCACGGTGAGGCCCTCGACCTCGAGCACCGGTCCGGTGCTGGCCGCGTCGCGTCCCTGCTTCTCCACGGTCAGCGTCACCGTCGGCTCGCTTTCGGGTCGAGGGCGTCGCGCAGGCTGTCGCCGAACACGTTGAACGCCAGCGCCAACAGCATGATGGCGATGCCGGGCAGGACCGCCGCCCAGGGGGCGCGGACGGCGAACTGCTGCGCGCTGGCCAGCATGGTGCCGAGGCTGGGCTCGGGCGGCTGGATCCCGAGACCGAGGAAGGACAGCACCGCCTCGCCGAGGATGGCAGCGGGGATGGCGACGGTGGCCTGCACGAGGATTACCGAGATGGCGTTGGGCAGGATGTGCCGCAACAGGATCCAGACATCGCCGGCGCCGTCGACGACGGCCGCGGCGACGAAGTCCAGGGACTTGAGGCGGAGGGTGTCGGACCGGACGATGCGGATGACCCCGGGGATCTGGGCGATGCCGATGGCGACGGCCGCATTGGCCAGGCTGGCCCCGCGGATGGCGGCGAGGCCGACAGCGAGGATGAGGAACGGGAACGCCAGCAGCAGGTCGGTGAACCGGGAGATGAACGCATCCGCGGCCCGGAAGTAGCCGGCAACGAGCCCGAGCGGCACCCCGATGGCCAGCGCGGTCGCGACCGACAGCGCCCCGACGAGGAGCGAGGCACGCATCCCGAACATGATGCGAGACAGCACATCTCGGCCCAGGTCATCCGATCCCAGCAGGTGTCCCGGCGTGCCCGGAGGGGAGAGGGTGTGGGAGAAGTCGGTCTGCTCCGGCGCATACGGTGCGAGCACCGGGGCGAGCAGCGCGATAAGGATGGCGAGCAGGAGGACGGCGAAGCTGGCGAGGGCCAGCGGGGAGTGCATGAGCCGCCGGGCCACCAGCCGCAGCCGGGACGACTCACGACTGACGGGCGCGATGGGTTCGGTGGCCAGGGCCGCGTCGGCGCTCATGCCGCCTCACCTCCGACGCGCACCCGGGGGTCGACGAAGGAGTAGAGGAGGTCGACGGCGAAGTTGATGACGATGTAGGCCGTCGCGGTCACCAGGGTCACTCCTTGCAGGACGGGGTAGTCGCGCTGGAACACCGCGTCGATGGTCATCTTGCCGAAGCCCGGGAGGCCGAAGATCTGCTCGGTCACGACCGCCCCGGAGATGAGTCCCCCGAGCTGCAGGCCGACGATGGTGACGACGACGAGCAGGCTGTTGCGCAGGGCGTGCCGGCTGATGACCGTACGCCGGGGAAGCCCCTTGGCCTCGGCCGTGCGGACGAAGTCGGCCGACAGGTTGTCGAGCATCGCCGAACGGGTCTGCCGCATGATGATCGCGGCCAGGCCGGTGCCCAGGATGACCGACGGCAGGATGAGGTGGTGCAGGTTGGCCGCGGGGTCCTGCCAGAAGGACACGAAGCCGGAGGCCGGGAACAGCCCCGTCGCGACCGCGAGGTAGAGGATCGCGATGAGCCCCAGCCAGAAGTGCGGCACCGAGAGACCGAGCAGAGCGAAGGCGTTGGCGGCCCACTCGGCCGGGTGCCCGCGACGGACGGCCGCGACGACACCGGTCGTCACACCCAGCAGGATGGCGATGACGATCGCGAGCACCGACAGCTCGATCGTCACCGGCAGCGCCGTGCTGAGCATTGACTTCACGGTGGCGCCAGTGCGGATCGACGTACCCAGGTCGCCTTGCGCCGCGTGGCTGACGAACCGCCAGAACTGCACGGGGAGGGACTGGTCCAGGCCGTACTCGCTGCGGATCGCGGCCAGCGCCTCCGGGGTCCGGTCCTCGCCCGCGAGGGCGAGGGCCGGGTCTCCCGGGAGGGCGCGGACACCGAGGAAGACGACGAGGGTCGCGAGGATCAGGGTGACCAGCGAGTGCCAGGCCCGGTTGAGCAGGTAACGCTGCACGCGGGCGCTGCTCCTACTTGGCCGCGCCGGCGAAGGCCACCCGGATCACGCCGTCCGGGAAGACCTGGACGCCCTTGACCTTGGTCGTGACGCCCGTCAGGTTGCGCTGCCGGTAGAGGTAGATCAGCGGGTCGTCCTTCTGCAGCTGGGTGACCACCTGGCCGTAGAGGTCCTTGCGCTGGGCCAGGTCGTTGCTCTGCCGCGCCTGGGTGAGCAACTGGTCGACCTGCGGGTTGCTGTAAGCGCCGACGTTCTGGCTCGCGGCGGTCCCGACGAAGTTGGTGATGTTGGCGTCGGGGTCGATGCGGCCGGACCACCCGAGGGCCAGCAGCGAGAACTCGCCGCGGTCCTGCTGGTCCAGCAGCGCGGCATACTCAACCGGCTTGATTTTGAGGTCGAAGCCGCCGTCCTTGACCATCGCCTGCAGGGCCTGGGCGAACCGCAGGCTGTCCGGGTTGTTGGAGATCGACATCTCGATGGGGAACGGCACGGTCACACCCGCGCTCTGGAGCATCTGCTTGGCCTTGGCCGGGTCGTGCGCCGGGCAGGCCTGCGCGGCGGTCGACGAGAACTCGCTCAGGGGCGAGATGGGCGAGCAGGCGACGGTGTTGAGGTCGTTGAAGATGACCTTGACCAGCCCGGCGCGGTCGATGGCCATGTCGAAGGCCTGTCGCACCATGGGGTTGGACGCCTCGGGCCGGTCGATCTTCTGGGCCGGCTTGCCGACGCCGGCGACGTTGCCGGTGTTGAAGGTCAGCCCCTGGTAGCCCAGCGACTGCGAGCTGAGGATGGTCAGCGAGCTGTCCTTCTGGAGGGTGGGCACGTCCTGGGTGGACAGCGAGTCGGCCACCTGGACGTCACCCGATCGCAGGTTCGCCGACCGGATGTTGGCGTCGGTGATGATCCGGTAGGAGAGGCCGTCGTAGTGCACCTTGGCCGCGTCGTAGTAGTTCGGGTCCTTGACCAGGTCGATGGAGTTCTGCGGCACCCGCTTGGAGAACTTGTAGGGACCGACGCAGACGGGGCTGTTGGCGAAGTTGGCGCCGGCCGCGCTTGCGGCCGTGGGGCTGACGATCATGCCCGCCCGGTCGGTGAGGGCCGCGGTCAGCGGGGCGAACGGCTGCTTGAGGTGCACGACAACGGTTTTTGCGTCGGTGGCCTCGACGGTGTCGATCGGGCCGAGCTCGCTCTTGCGCGCCGTGCCCGACAGGGTGAGGTTGCGGTCGAAGGTCGCCTTGACGGCCGTCGCGTCGAACGGCGTGCCGTCGGCGAACTTCACACCCTCGCGCACCGGGATGGTCACCGTCTTGCCGTCGCTCGAGGTCGTCGGCAGCGCGCTCGCCAGCTGAGGCACGATCTTGGCCGACTGGTCGACGTCGTAGAGCTTCTCGCACATGGCGTTGAAGACGTAGCGCGAGTAGAGGCTGCGCGACAGGGCCGGGTCGAGCTTGTCCGGCTCGGCTGAGAGGGCCATGACCAGCGTGCCACCGTTGCTGACCTCGGAGGCATTGGCGGGCGTACCGAACGAGTCCCTGCCCGAGCCACCCGATCCTCCGGCCGCGGTGGTGGCGCCCCCGTCGGCGGCCGGGGTGATCGAGGAGCACCCGGCTGCGGTCAGGGCCACGGCGACGACCGCCGCCAGGGGAAGCGGAGTGCGTCGGGCGAAGTCGCGGCACATCGGACCTACGGGCATGAGCGCTCCTTGGGGATGGAACGGACAGTAGACTGTATACACTCCCCTAACCGGGGGCCGACCTGCAAGTGGGGGCCCTGTTCTGGCTTACAGGTCCCGCGTCCGTCGGCGCAGGTCGGCATGGATTCCGCCGAACGCATCCGCCTGCGGCAGAAGGGCTTTCGCCGCCTTGGCCACAACGCTGTAGTTCGCGTCGACGACATTGGCGATCGGCGCTTCCGAGATCTGGGACAGCAGCTGGTACGCGTCGAGCGGGTGCAGCCCGTAGAGCTCACCGAGCCAGCCCACCAGCTCGGCGTTCGCGATCCGCCACGAGTCCTCCATCGGGCGACTCGACCCGACGGTCATCCAGTGCGTGTCGTCCTCCAGCCGCGGCCAGGCGGGGGCGTGCCCCTTAACCAGGCCGACGACCAGCGTGGTCGTCATCGCCCCCTCGACCGCCGTGCCGCAGGCCTCACCCTCGCCCTGGCGGTAGTGGCCGTCGCCGATGGAGAACAGCGCCCCGTCGACGTTGACCCCGAGGAACACCGAAGTACCGGCGCGCATCTGCGGGGTGTCCATGTTGCCGCCGAACCGCTCGGGCACGAGCGACGAGCGCACCTCGCCGCCGGCCGGGGCCACCCCGACCGTGCCCAGCATGGGGGCGAGGGGCAGCTCGACGACGAAGTCGGTATGCCGTGCGGCGAACCCCACGGTGCCGCGCTCCCGGTCGAGCTGGTAAACCCATGTCGTGTCCGGCAGGGCGGGCTGCAGCGAGACCATGCGGTCGGTGCTTGTGAGGCCGCCGAAGAAGGGGATGGCCGCGGAGACGCCCCAGTCCCTGGCGGGCTCCAGGCGGGCCAGGTGGAGCACGAGGGTGTCACCGGGCTCGGCGCCCTCGACGTAGAACGGCCCGGTCTGCGGGTTGACGAACCGCATGTCGACCTTCTCGGTCGAGAGGTCGTCAACGTGCTGCAGAGTGCCACCGAAGGCGTCGTCCGACCAGAGCCGCAGGGCGTCACCCGGCTTGATGCGGAAGGCGGGGGCGACGCCGCCGAACGTGTACGCATACTGCTCGCGGGTGGGCGCGTAGTCGCGGATGTCCATGCGGGGCAACGTACCCGCACACTGGTGCGGTGGCCCATCGACGTCCGGCGAAGAGCTCGGTCCCCGAGGACAAGACCTGTGTGTCCTGCGGGCGCCGGATCGAGTGGCGGGCCAAGTGGCGGGGCGACTGGGAGCAGGTGCGCTACTGCAGTGCGGCCTGCCGTCGACGTGGGGTGACCGCCGCGGACCACGACCTCGAGGAACGCATCCTGGCCATGCTTTCCGATCGGGCGGCTGGGGCGACGGTATGCGCGTCACAGGTCGCGCGCGCGGCTGCCGCGGCGGCGCCGGGGGAGGCTCACGGGTGGGACTCCCTGCTGGAGCCGGTGCGGCGGGCCGCCCGCCGCCTCGTCGACCGGGGCGACGCCGTCGTCGCCCAGGGCGGCACGGTCGTCGACCCGTCCACCGCGAAGGGCGCGATCGGCATCCGCCGCCCCTGACCGTCAGGGTCGCGGCGGAAGTGTCCGATTCACCGGCGGCGGCCCGGAGGGAGCCCTACGTTGAGCCGGACAGCGAACCACCGGGCCGACGGCGTCGAGAACACGGGTGCAGCGATGAGTGAGACCACGCTTGAGCAGTCCTCAGCGTCCGCCGCCGCCAGGCAGTTGCAGTCCGCACTCGGGGCGCAGGTGTTCCTGCCGGGCACGCCCGGCTACGAGGACACCCTGGCCCGGGTCTTCTTCCCCGACGCCTCGCGCCGACATCCTGTATGCGTCGTTGCCCCGCAGTCGGTCGAGGACGTCGCGGCCGTCATGGCGACGGCGAACGCAACCGGCGCCCCCGGTCACGGTGCGGGGTGGCGGCCTGAGCTCGACGTGTGTTGCGGACGACGCCGTCATGCTCGACCTGTCAGCGCACCTCAGCACGGCCCGACCGAACGGCGACCGGGTGGTCGTCGCTGGTGGGGCGACCGTGGCCACCATGCTCGACGCGCTCGCACCGATGGGCCGGGTGGTGCCGGTCGGCATCGTCGGGCACGCCGGGATGGGGCTCGCCACGCGCGGGGGCGTGGGCTACCTGACGCGGTCGGTGGGGCTCACGCTCGACCACCTCGTGGGGGTCGAGCTGGTCCTGCCGTCCGGTGAGATCGTGCACCTCTCGGACGAGAGCGCGGGTGAGGAGACCGACCTCTGGTGGGCGGTCCGCGGTGGCGCTCCGTACGTCGGTGTCGTGACGTCAGCGGAGCTCCGCAGCCACAACATCGGCCCGGTCTGGGTGGACCGGTTGGTGGTCGGGCTGGACGCGTTGGCGACCTACGTCGACGTCGCTCCCGGCCTCCCGCGCGACACGACGATGGGCGCCGTCCTCGGCTGGTCGCCCCTCTCGCCGGACGAGCCCGTCCTCTTCGTCTACACCGCATGCGCGAGCAGCGGCGCTGACGACGCTGCCATCGGTCACGCCCGCGACGCGACCTCCGCCGTTGCGGCGGGTGCCCGCTCCGCGCCGCTCTACCGGCGCGAGTCCTCCGGCCGCTACCTGGGCGACCTGCCCGAGTTCGCCATCCCGGGCCAGGACGGCGCCGAGCCGGAGCCGATCCGGCTGCCCCAGCCCGGGGACGGTCCGCGCGGCTCGTTCTTCGGCAAGTCGGTGTTCACCGGTCCCACGCTCGACCGCCCCCTCGCGGACGCGCTCGCGGACCGCATCCGGGCGGCGCCCACGCCCGCGTGCCGCATCGACTTCCAGCACACCGGCGGGGCGCTGGCCGACGTTGATGACACCGACACGGCCTTCTGGGCCCGGTCCGGCGAGTGGAACATCCCCCTCAACGCCATCTGGGGCGAGGCCGACGACGCGGTGGAGTGCATGACGTGGGCCCGCGACACGCTGCGCGCGCTCGACGCATACCGGCTCGGTGTCTACAGCGTCGAGCTGCGGCCGGGCTTCCTAGAGACCGACGACGAGGCGGCCGCGGCTTTCGGCGGTAACCGGTCGCGGCTGGCGGCCCTTCGGGAGCGCCACGACCCCGCCGGAATCCTGGGGCAGCTCCCCCTCTGACGACGATCCCGGCTCCAAGGCCCGCACTCGACTGTCAGTCAAGCCACCTGACTGCCGGTATGCCGGCGGCCGATTCGCTCGACTGTCAGTCGAGTCGAGCGACGGTCGGGGTCAGTGGCCGCGGGGGACCAGGGTCGGTCGGGGGAGCTGCACCGTCATGTGGGTCAGGCCGAGGCGCACCGACCCGCGCCGAGCGAGGTGCCGGGCCACCGCGATGGTGACGAGGGCCGGGACCAGACCCGCGACGAGCAGGCCCATCCGGGCGCCGAAACGCTCGTCGAGAAAGCCCACCACCGGCCCACCGACGGCGCCGCTGCCGATGAAGGCCATCATGTAGAGGCCGACGACCCGACCCCGCAGCTGCGCCGGTGCCGTCAGCTGCACGAGGGACTGCGCCGAGGTCAGGAAGCCCATGTTGGCGGCGCCAACGAGGACGACGAGCGCCATGAGCACGCCCTGGCGGGTGCTGAACGACGCCAGCACCTGCGCAGCGGCGAGCAGGCCGGCAGCCGACGCGATGGTGCGCAGACGCAAGGGACGGCGCCGGCGGGCGGTGAACAGCGCGCCACCGAGTGCCCCCACCGCGACCGCGCCGTTGAGCAGCCCGGCGCCGTTGGGCCCGGAGCCGAAGTCGTGCTTGGCGAAGGCGGCGAGGGTCACCGGCAGGCTGATGGTGAAGAACCCGAAGGCGCCCACCATGATGACCGGCCACAGGACGGTGGGGGTGTCGAGGGCATACCGCAGCCCGTCCCGTATGCCGGCCGGGCCACCGCGGGGGGTGTCGGTCACGTGCAGCTCGGCGGGACGGATCAGCGCGAGCGCGGTGAGCGGGGCGAGGAAGCTGGCCGCGTTGACGGCGAACGCCCAGCCGGGACCGACCAGCGCGATGAGGACGCCGCTGAGCACCGGGCCGACCATGGCCCCGATCTGGAACGTCGACGAGACGATGCTGATCGCTCCCCGGATCTGTCGGACGCCGACGATCTCCGTGACGAAGGTCTGGCGGGTCGGGTTGTCCACCGCCGTGAGGACGCCGAGGACAAGGGCCAGTCCGTAGACGTGCCAGGCTTGGACGTGTCCGGACAACGTCAAGACGGCGAGCGCGACCGCGACCACGGCCATGCCGCCCTGGGTGGCCTGGAGCAGCCGACGTTTGGGGAAGCGGTCGGCGAGGAGACCGCCGTGCAGGCCGAGCAGGATCGTCGGGGCGAACTGGAACGCGGTGGTGATGCCCACCGCGAGCGGGCTGTCGGTCAGGGTCAGGACCAGCCAGTCCTGGGCGATGCGCTGCATCCATCCGCCGGTGCCGGTGATGAGCAGGCCGGTGAGGAACAGCCGGAAGTTCCGGTTCCTCAGCGCCTCGAAGGTGCTGGCGTTGGCCGGTGTCTCGGTGGAGCGGTCGAGCGGCCGGTCCTGGGGAGGGGCATCGGGGTCGTGGCAGCTGGTGCGGACAGAGGGGCGTTCGATGATGCTCACGGGGAGTCGTCCTGGTGGGGTGCGGTCGGTGGTACGCCATCCAGTCTGCGCTTGCCCCGGTCATCGACTGTCATAATCGGTGGCATTACTCTGATCGCGCCGCGCGATGATCACGCGATAGGGGTCGGTGGAACGGAAGGAGTCGGAGGTGTACGAACCGGAGCTGCTGCGGACGTTCCTTTCGGTCGCACAACTGTTGAGCTTCACCAAAGCCGCTGCGGCACTTGGGGTTCGGCAGTCGACGGTCAGCCAGCACGTCCGCCGGCTGGAGGACGCGGTGGGGCGGCCCCTCTTCGTCCGCGACACGCGTACCGTCACCCTGACCGCCGACGGTGAGGCCCTCACCGGCTTCGCTCGTGAGATCCTCGCGTCTCACCAAAAGGCTCTCGACCACTTCACCGGCACCCCCATCGCCGGGCGCCTGCGGTTCGGCGTGACCGACGACCTGGCCCTGACCACGCTGCCCCGCATCCTGCGCAGCTTCCGCCAGCTGTACCCCCGGGTCGACCTCGAGCTGACCGTCCTGCAGAACGAGAGCCTGCTCAAGCGGTTCGAGTCCGGGCATCTCGACGTCGCCTTCGTCAAGCGGGCCGCGGGCTTACCGCGGCCACAACGCGGTCGACTGGTGCGCCGTGACCCGCTGAGCTGGGTCGCGGCCGAGGGGGTGCGGGTGGAACCGGACGCCACGGTGCCGCTCGTCGTCTACCAGGCGCCCAGCCTGAGCCGTTCGCTCGCGGTGCAGGCGCTCCAGGACGCGGGACGCCCAAGCCGGATCACCTGCACGGTCAAGGGCGTCAACGGGGTGCTCGCCGCCGTCCGCGCGGGGCTCGGGATCGCGCCGATGGCCAGGACCCTGACTCCCGGCGACCTCGTCGAGATGCCGGCGTCGGCCCGGCTGCCCAAGCTGCCGCACCTCGACCTGGTGCTCGTGACCAACCCCCGCGCACCGGCCGTGCCGGCCGAGGCCCTGACGTCAGCGATCCTCGCGAGTGGGTCGCCGCTGTCCCCGGTCGGTGCCGGGTGAGCCCGGGCATCAGTATGCGCGTGGCCGTCCTCTCCGACACCCACGCCCCGCGATTCTGGAAGCGTTGCCCCCCAGCGCGGTCGCCGCTCACCTCGACGGCGTCGACCTCATCCTGCACGCCGGTGACGTCTGCACTCCGGACGTGCTCGACGAGCTGGCCGCGTTCGCGCCGGTGCGGGTCGTGCTCGGCAACAACGACGGTCCGGACGTTGCCGCCTGGGGCGCACCGGAGACGCTCGAGCTCGAGCTGGTTGGACTGCGGCTGGCGATGATCCACGACAGCGGGCCGACGTCCGGACGGCTGCCGCGGATGCGCCGACGGTTCCCCACGGCCGACCTGGTCGTCTACGGGCACTCGCACATCCCCATGAACGTGACCGACGACGGGTTCCGGATCTTCAACCCCGGGTCGCCGACCGACCGACGCCGCCAGCCGTGCGGCACCATGGGCCGGCTCGAGATCACCAATGGGCTTCTGGCCAGCGCGCAGATCGTCGAGCTGCCTCGGTGAGCCGGCTGCGGCCCGTTCGGCAGGCGGCACCCAGGTGACTGCGCGAGGATGACGGCTTCCCCTCAGGAGGACGCCACACCGTGACCGACCCGATCGACCACTCATCTCCAGCCACCCAGGTCGCCACGGGACGAGACTGGCAGCGCAGCGTCCGGTTCTTCGCCACCGTCGGCGTTCTGCTCATTCCCTTCTTCGGCCTGCTGTTCCTCGTCGAGGACAAGTGGGGCCCGCTGTCAGGGGCTGACCAGGGCGCGCGCGACGCCCTGCACGAGTTCGGGCTCGGTGAGCCGGTGTTCGTAGCCGTCATGCGCTTCCTGAACGACTCCGGTTCGGCGCTGGCGTGGCAGATCTTCACCGTCGTCGTGGCGGTCTACCTGTTGTTCCGGCGGTTGTGGCGGTTGGCGGCCTTCACCGTGGTCACGATCGCCGGCTCGTCCCTGCTCAACACCGCGGTCAAGACCCTGGTGCACCGTGACCGACCGATGGTGTCCCAGCCGTTCGTCAACGAGCCTGGGGCCAGCTTCCCGAGCGGTCACTCTCAGGCCGCGGTTGTCGGCTACGGGGTGTTGTTGCTGCTCCTCCTGCCCGCTCTCACGCATACGTGGCGTCGGGTCGTGGTGGCAGTCGCGGTCGTCATGGTGCTCGGCATCGGCTTCTCGCGGGTGGCTCTGGCCGCCCACTTCGTCTCCGACGTCATCGCCGGCTTCGCCCTCGGGGCGGTCTGGTTGGGGCTGATGACCTCGATCTTCCGACCATGGCGAAACCTCGACGAGGTGAGGGCGGTGGTCAAACCCGGGCCAGCCGACCCGGAAAGGGATGGCGGACATGAGTAGTGCCCTGGTCCTGGCCGGCGGAGGCGTAGCCGGCATCGCGTGGGAGCTGGGCGTCCTTATGGGGATCACGGACGCCGACGCCGAGCTGGGTGCCTCGGTGCTGGCCTCGGAGCTCGTCGTCGGCACCTCGGCGGGTTCGAGCGTGGGCGCCCAGATCACCTCGGGCACACCGCTGGCCGACCTGTATGCCGCCCAGCTCGCCCCGCGGTCGGCGGAGATCCCCGTCGACATCGACCTCGAGCAGTTCGTCGCCGAGCTACAGGCGGCGACCGCCGGGGCGACCTCGATGGCTGACGTGCGGCGGCGGATCGGGGCGTTCGCCCTCGCCGCACAGACCGTCCCGGAGGATGACCGGCGCGCGGTCATGGCTGCCCGGCTACCGAACCACGAGTGGCCGGACCGCGACCTGCGGGTCATCGCGGTCGCGGCCGCAACGGGGGAGCGGGTCGTGTTCACGCGCGAGTGCGGGGTCGGCCTCGTCGACGCCGTCGCCGCCAGCTGCGCGGTGCCGGGCGTCTGGCCGCCGATGACGGTGTCGGGCACCCGCTATGTCGACGGCGGTGTGTGGTCAGGCGCGAACGCCGACCTGGCGGCCGGTGCCGACCGGGTGTTGGTCCTCTCGCCGACCCTCGCCGACGGCCCGACGATGCTGGGTCGCCCCCTGGCTGACGGGCTGTCGGAGCTCGGCGACGCGCGCGTCCACGTCGTCTACGCCGATGCCGCCTCGGTTGCCGCGTTCGGGACCAACCCGCTGGCGGCGAGCACCCGCATACCGTCAGCAGAGGCCGGTCGAGAGGTGGGGCGGGCTTCCGCTGACGCGGTCAGGTCGGCCCTGGCGTACTGACCCCCCTGTGATTCAACGGGGTTCAGCGCGTCCGGGTGTCCTCCAGGAACCGTAAGACGTCGGTGTCGTCGACGCCGGGGAACGCCCCGGGGGGCATGGCCGCGAGCAGGTGCGAGTGCACCCGCGCGCAGGGCCGGGCGCGTCGCGCCCAGTGCGCAGTCAGCTCCGACGGGGGGATGCTGCAGCAGTTCCGGTCGGGGGAGCGTGACACCGAGCGGTGGGTCGTCTCGTGGCCGCATCCACTTGACGTGCTTGTAGGACACGCCCACCGAGACCGAGAACGTGCCCGCGGAGGTGCGGTCGACGACCGAGATGCACCAGTAGGCGCCGGAGCCGGTGTCGGTTTACTGCTGCTCGGGCCGGACTTGACTCACGATCAGGCCGCTTGACCCCCTGTGCACCGTGAGTCAAGTGGCCCGACGGTGAGTCAAGTGGGTGGCGGGGAGCGAGATGAGGGCTGCTCAGGTCGCGCGCAGCCGGTCGGCCAGCCCCGTGGCTCGCACCGCCCGCTGCTCCACGGCCGCCACGACCGCTTCACGCGAACCACGCACCCGCACGGTATGCCGCGCCCGCGTCACCGCGGTGTAGAACAGCTCCCTCGTCAGCAGCCGCGACCCAGGTTCTGGGAGAACGACGGACACCTCGTCGTACTGGCTGCCCTGCGCGCGATGCACCGTCATCGCGTGGGCGGTCGTAACCTCGGCCAGCCGGCTCAGGTGCAGGTCGCGACCCTGCGCCGCGGCCCCGTCGCCCAGGAGGGCGGACAGCCGCCCGGTCTCCGGGTCGCGGACGACGACGCCGGTGTCGCCGTTGAACAGGCCCAGGCTGTAGTCGTTCTCGGTGACGAGGAGCGGCTGCCCGGGGTACCAGCCGCGCAGATAGTCGACGCCCAGGGACGTGGCCAGCCACGAGGCCACCTCCCGGTTCCACCAGCGCGCCCCGAACGGACCGGAGTTGTGCGCGCACAAGAGCTGGTGGCGCCCGAGCGCGGCCAAAGCGGCACCGCGGTCACCGCGATCGGCGGCGTCGTGCAGGTCGCGTGCCGCCTCACGCACCGCTGGTTCGATGTCGTCGACCAGCGCCGCGCTGGGGTCGTCGGACTCGAGGATGCTCAGCGCGGCAGCCGAGTCGCCCACCCGCACGGCGTCGGCCAGCTCGGCGATGGCGCCGCGGAACCGGTGGCTGGTCCGCAGGTGCGCCACCGCATGGCTCCCCTCGCCGAGACCGTCGACGAGGTCGCGCAGCACCGCCCCCGCCTCGACCGACGTCAGCTGGTCGGCGTCCCCGACGAGCACAAGCCGCGCGTGCGGCGGCACGGCCTCGAGCAGCCGGGCCAGCAGGCTCAGCGACACCATCGACGTCTCGTCGACGACGACCACGTCGAAGGGCAGCGGATTGGCCCGGTCGTGACGGAACCGGTTGCGGCTCTCCGGGCGCCAGCCCAACAGCCGGTGGATGGTGGTGGCCGACAGCGAGGACACCACATCCGCGGCGGCCAGGGGGAAGTCGTGCTTCGTCGTCTCGGCCTGCACCGCCTGCGTGATCCGCGCCGCCGCCTTGCCGGTCGGCGCCGCCAGCGCCACCCGCAGCCGCGAGCCGTCGAGCGCCATCAACGACGCGATGAGCCGGGCGATGGTCGTCGTCTTCCCCGTCCCCGGCCCGCCGGTGATGATGGCCGTCCGATGCGTGCAGCACACCCGCGCGGCCTCGCGCTGCTCCGCATACCCCGTCCCAGGGAACGCCGCCCCCAGCGCCGAGGTCAGCCGCTCGGCGTCCACCATGACCGGCAGCCCCGCACGGGATGCGAGGTCGTCGGCCACCTGGCACTCCTCGCGCCAGTAGCGGTCGAGGTAGAGCCGCCCAAGGTCGTGATGGACGACGCCGTATGCGGCGACGCGGCTCTCAACCACGGCCTCCTCCCAGCCACCCGGGTCGGGCCAGGCGAGGCCGGCGTCGTCGCCGGAGGGGGAGGCCGCGAGCTCGACGAGATCACGGAAGTCCACGCATACCGACCCCTGCCGGGCCGCGCGCACCGCGAACGCCACGGCCAGCAGGGCCGACTCGTCGGTCTCGCCCACGGCGTGCCCCACTCGGGAGGCGACGTGCACGTCAGCGGCGGTCAGGATCTCGGCCGCGTTGAAGTCGCGCAGCAGACCGCTCGCGTGCCGCGCGACGTCACGGTGGAAGGGTGGCCGTCGCCGGATCTCGGTCATGCGACCGGCACCCGCCCGCCGAACAGGCTGGAGACCGCCTCGACCAGTCCCTCACTCGGGCGCCATGCGAAGACCCCGCACGGCTGCCCGTCGACGACCGGGGTCTCCGGGCCGATCATGCCGCGCACGTAGAGGTAGAGAACGCCGCCGAAATGGTCGGCGAACCGGTACCCCGGCTGTCGCCAGCGTAGGAATCGATGCAGGGCAACGGAATAGAGGAGCGCCTGCAGCGGATAGCTCGAGCGCGCCATCGCCTCGCCCAGCCGGTCGGGAGCGTAGGCGTCGGCGTAGTTCGGCTGGTCGCGCTCGCCCACCCAGGTGGTCTTGTAGTCGGCGACGACGTAGCGGCGGTCGGTCGGCTCGCCGACCCCGAAGACGAGGTCGAGGGAGCCCGACAGGTAGCCGTTGAGACTCTGGGCGTAGGCCGGGTGGTCGAGGGTGTCGGCGTAGGACGCGAGCGGGTCGTCGGCGGGGACGTGGTGCCGCCACAGCGCCGCCACGTCGCGCAGCTCGGCGGCGGTCACCTGGGACGAGCGCCGGTCGCCGCCGCCCAGGGGGAGCTCGAAGTTCAGCTCGGTCAGCCGGTCGCGACCACCGATCTGCCGCAGCGTGATGTTGCTGGCTAAGGGGCCGAGCGGGGTGTCGGTCACCAGGGCGAGCGCGGACGCCAGCACCTCTGAGTCGAGGTCGACCGGCCACCACACCCGTTGCGCGCCGATATGGGCACGCAGCTGCGCGCGCCACGCTGGGTCGCCCTCGGCGAGGGACGCGTCCGCGTGCTCGAGCACGGCGTGGACCAAGGATCCGAACGTCGTACCGCCGGGCAGGTCCGACATGGGGGACAGGACCCGTTCGGATCCCGTTGCCAAGGAGTTGGATTCGGCTGAGAGAAGCGGCGGCTCGTCCTCCCGCGGCGGGTCCTCAGGCTCGCTGACCGCCCGCAACCGGTCGGGGTCCCGCGCCTCGTACTCGGCGGCGGCGTGCGCCAGCGCGCTGTAGGACGTCCGCGTCCACGACCGGTCCAGCGCCCGGGTGAACCGGCGGACGGCGAGCGACCCCGCCTCGGGCGCGGGCGGCATACGCGTGCTGGAGTCGACGGAGCACGTCTCGACAGCGAAGGCACCGGCGTCCTGCCACGCCGCGGTGATCCGCCGGATCTCCGCGTCCGGCCGGACCGGTGACGCTGAAGGCACCTGCCCGTCCCCCGGGCGACGCCCGAAGACCAGGCGGTTGAGCGCGGACATCCCCGTGTTCTGCGTGCTGGGGATCCACCAGGCGACGAGCTGCCCCTGCGCGCGGGTGGCGGCGACGTAGAGCTTGCGCAGCTCCTCGCCCGAGTCCTCGGCGTCGGCGAGGGCGGCCGCCTCCCGCTGCCCCCCGCCGCCACTGACGTCGACACACCGCACCCCGTCGTGGTCGTGGTAGAGGGGGTGGTCCTCCCGCCGGGTGAAGAGGTCGCTGAGCGACGGCGCATACACGACGGGGAACTGCAGCCCCTTGCTCGCGTGGATGGTGAGCAGGTGCACCGCCGCGGCGTCGCTGTCCTGCCGGCGCACCCGGTCGGCCGAGACGGTCGTGAGGTCCTCGGCCCGCTGCCGGCTGAGCCAGGTGGCGAGCACCCCGGGAGCGGTATGCCCGTCAGCAGCGGCAGTGTCGAGCAGCTCGGTCGTGTGGCGCAGGTCGGTCATGGTGCGCGCGCCGTCGGGTTCGCGCAGCACCCGGATGGTAAGCCGGCCGTCGGCGCCGGCCAGCTCGAGGACGGCCGACGGACCGCGCTGGCGCAGGACGTCGGCCCAGCCGCGGAGGGTCTCGGAGTCCTCGGCGGTAACGGAGTCACCGCCCCTGTCAGCTGTGGCGAGCTCGGCGGCCGTGCGACCGAGGAAGAGTGAGAGCGACGCCGCGCGCACCGCCGCCGACCGGTGGGGCTGGGCCAGCGCCTGCAGCAGGGTGATCCAGGCCTGCCCGGCGGAGGTTGTCAGCACACTGCCCGACCCGACGAGCACGCTCGGCACCCCCCGCTCCTGCAATGCGTGGGCGACCTCCGCCAGCTTGCCCCGGGTGTCCGAGATGACGGCGACGTCGCGCGCCTCGAGCGGCCGCCCGTCGAAGTTCGCACCCGAGGTGAGCAGCTGGGCCACGTCGTCGGCGAGGTCCTGGGCGACGACGGGCCGCAGCCGGCTCACGGGCAGGCCCTCGTCGGGAGGCGCGCCGAGCGCCGCCCGGTCGACGACGCGCAGCCGGAACGGCTCTGGGTTCGGGGCGCCGACAAGGCGGGGCTGCTCGTGGAAGGCGACCACCGGTCGGACGAGGATCTCCGGGTCGCCGAGCTCGGCGCCGACGAGGAGCGCCTGCAGCCGGGTGACGAGACCGGCGTCGCTGCGGTGGTTGACGTCGAGGGTCGCGTGCCGGGTGGCCGTGCGGGCGGCGCCGAGGTAGGTGACGACGTCGCCGCCGCGGAAGGCGTAGATGGCCTGCTTCGGGTCGCCGATGAGCACCATCGTCGCGTGGCCGGTGAAGGCCCGGTCGAGCACCTGCCACTGCACGGGGTCGGTGTCCTGGAACTCGTCGACAAGCACCACCCGCCACCGCTGCCGCATGCGGTCGCGGGCCGGCGCGTGGTCGTCGGCCAGCGCCTCGGCCAGCTGGCTGAGCAGGTCGTCATAGCTCAGCACCCCGAGCCGCCGCTTGCGACGGTCGAACTCGTCGCGGACCGCCTTGGCGAAGGACACCCGTCGGGCCGCGACGGTCCCCGGGGTGACGCTGGCCGGCTCGATGCGCGCCTGCGGGTCGCGGGTGACGGTCGCGGCGATGGCCCCCGCCTCGACCCGGGTGAACTCGGGAACCGTTGACTGCTGGGCGAACCCGCGCACATAGAGGTCGTCGACCACCTCCTCGACGAGGTCGTCGAGGTCCTCGACGAGGCGCGCGCTGGCGTCGGTGTCCCCGGCGATCCCCAGCCCGGTCAGCACCATCTGGCAGAACTGGTGAGTCGTGGCGATGGTCGCCCCGTCGAAGGTCGACAGCGCCTCGCGTACCCGGGCATGCCGCTGGGCGATGTCGTCGGCCCCACCCTGCCGGAGCAGGTCGAGCAGGGGGCGGATGCGAGGGTCGGTATGACAGTCGGTACGCGTGTCGTCGGGGCTTGCTGGGTCGGCCAGATCGCGCTCCGGTGAGAGCACCCGCTCGGCGGCCACGAGCTGTTCGCGCACCCGCTGCCGCAGCTCCTCGCTCGCCGCCCGCCCGAAGGTGACGACGAGCAGCTCGTCGAGGCGGCAGTGCCCCTCGGCGACGTAGCGCGTCACGAGCGAGGCGATCGTCCACGTCTTACCCGTGCCGGCGCTCGCCTCCAGCAACGTCGTTCCGGTGGGCAGCGGACCGGTGATGTCGAACGGTTCAGTGCTGAGAGTGCTCACAGGGTCCTCATCCGCTCGCGCAGCAGCAACGGCTCCCAGACCCGGACGGCGTATGCGCCGAGCCGGCTCTTCTGCCGCCGCGGGTCCTCGCCGACCCGCGGCATACCGGAGATGTGGTCGAACGAGGAGGCCGGGCCGAAGACCATGCCGAACGCGGCGTCACGGTTCTCGGCGAAGGTGCCGCTGTTGTTCTTGCCCTGCCAGCTCTCTCGCGCCGCCCACCGGGGGTCCTTGTCGCGCTTCACCTCGGTTGCCCACGCCTCGGCCGTCCCCACGGGTAGCGGCAGCGGTTCACGCATACCCGCGTCGTAGACGGCGACGAGGTCGGCCAGCAGGCTCGGCGCCTCGGCTGCGAGGGGGTCCACCTGCGCGGCCTTGGCCCGGCCACCCCACCGACCGACGACCGCGGACGACCAGGGGCGGCTGGGGTCGTCGGCCGAGAGGGCGAGGAGGTCGACCCAGGCGGCGAGGCGAGCGCGGGGGCGCAGCGAGGAGTAGGTAACCCGCACGATGCGCTCGCCGCGCACGTCGGCGACGGTGCCGACCAGCCGCCGACCGTCGGGGAGTGCGGCGTCGACGGGGATGGCTCCGACGGGGTCGACCCGCAAGGGCTCGGTGGCGTTGACCAGCTGCGCCGCTCTGCGGCCGACGTCGTCGAGCAGGCGGGCCCCGAGGACGCCCGGCGGCAGCCCACCGCGCGGCGGCTCGGAGTCGAACACCGCGGTCGCATCCGTGCCGGCGAGGAGGCGGCGGAGGATGCGGTCGCCGACCGCCCACTGTTCCAACGCGTTCGGGTCGACGGGGATGCTCTCGTCGCCTTGGTCGACGTCACCGGGGACGGCGATGTCGAGCCGTTGGCGCAGAAAGGCGCGGGCGGGGTTGGCGAAGAACGCCTGCAGGTCAGTGAGGGCTAGGTCGGGTCGGTGTGGTGGTTCGCGGAGCGGTGCGTCGAGGAAGGGGGTGGGCCGGTCCAGGGGGTCGGCCGCCGCCCGGGCCCCGCGCAGCGCGGCCGGGTCGAAGCTGAAGGGCTCACCGGGGGTGAGGGCATCAGGGGTGAGGTTGGGAACGGCGTTGGGGTGCAACGGGTGCCGGACGAGGATCTGGTCCCGGACCGGTCGCGCTGCGGTGCGGTCGAGGGCGTCGAGAAGCTCGCCGAGGGGTACGGACGGGGGCCGCTCCTGCCCGTTGCTGGGGTTGACCGCGGTGTAGAGCAGCACGAGCTTCTCGGTCGCGGCCATCACGGCGTCGAGCAGCAGCTGCCGGTCCTGGCTGCGCAGGTCGTGCTCGCCGGTCATGGGGTCGCGGGCAAGCACGTCGTCGCCGTCAACGGTCTGGGTGCGGGGGAAGGTGCCGTCCTCGAGCCCGAGCAGGCAGACGACCCGGTGGGGCACCGACCGCATCGGCACCATGGTGCAGACGGTGAGGTTGCCGGTGCGGAAGTTGGCGCGGGTGGGGCGAGCGCCGCTCTCGACGTCGAGCATGCCGCGCAGGTCGGTGAGGCGCACCTGGGTCTCGGGGGCGGCGTGAGCGTCGACGCCGGCGGCGACGCGAGCCATGGTGCGCTCGAACTGGGCGAGCTGCCAGGCGTCCCCGGGGGCCGTCTCACTGAGCGAGAGCACCGTCTCACGGAGGACGGCGAGGCGTTCGCGCACCGGGCCGGCGTCCTGGAGGCGCTCGACGCAGTCCTGCACCCGGGCGACGAGCTCGGCCAGTCGTCCGGCGAGGTCGATGTCGGAGCTCGAGACGTCGTCGAGGGGCATCACATCACCGACGAGGAGGTCGTGCTCGGCGACGGCGACTCCGGCCAGCAGCCGGTCGAGGCCGGCCTGCCAGGTGTTCTGGTCGAACTTGTCCAGCTTGTATGCGCGGCGCAGCGGCGCGCTGAGCCCCCACCGGACTCCGGACTGCCGGGCCCAGGTCTCGGCAGTGGCGAGGTCGTCGTCGGTGAGGGCGAACCGCCGTCGCACCGGGGGCGATGCCGCGAGCGCGAGGACCTCGCTGGCGGTGGCGCGCCCGGCGGCGATGCCGACCAGGTCAGTGGCGACGGCCAACACGGGGTTGGTGACCCGGGGTGCACGGTCGGCGAGCTGCACCCGCAGCTGGTGGCCGGGGTGCCCGCCCTCGATGAGCGAACCCAGCCCGAACGCGGCCGTGACGGCCGGCGCATAGGCGTCGACGTCCGGGCACATGACGATGATGTCGCGCGGCTCCAGGGTGGGGTCGTCCTGGAGCAGGCCGGTGAGGACGTCGCGGAGGACCTCGACCTGGCGGGGGATCCCGTGGGTGGCGTGGACCTGGACGGACCGGTCTGCGCTGTCCTTTTGGCGAGCCGCCCGGGTAGTGCGGTCGGGCACGGTGTCGGTACGCAGGTCATGTTGGAGCCAGCCGAGAAGGGTGTCGGGGGTGTCGTGGTGCTGGGTGTCGTCGTCGGAGGCGGGTGTCCCGGCGGTGATGGTGAGGGCGCGCTGCATCTCGCGGACGTCACGGCCGAGGGCCGCCGTGAGGGGATGGCGTACGTGCTCGACCGCGGAGTCGGTCTGGCGCTTGGTCGGGCCGGTGCTGACGATCGGCGCGAGGGTGTGCCAAGAAGTGGGGGAGGGGACGGGTAGCCAGAGGTGCACCTCGCGGACCTCCGCGACGGCGGCGACCAGCTCGAGCTCAGTGACGGCGAGCCGGGTGTAGCCGAAGAGGGAGAGCCGGTCAGGGAGGGCCAGCGGGGCGCCGGCCCGGATGGCGGCGACGGTGTCGCGGTGACGTTGGACCGGGGTGGGGCAGTCGATGGTCGCGGCGACCCGGCGCCATAGCTCGGGCTGCCAGGCCAGGTCGGGGTCGACGCGGCCCCCCGCGCCGTCGCCGTCCCCGCCGTTCGCCCAGTCCTCGAGCATCGTGGGCCGGTCCCGCGCGTAGGTGGAGAAGAGACCAGCAAGCCGGCGGGCGACGGTCCAGCGCCGCTCCTGCCGCAGCTCGAACGCATCGCCCTCGCGCCCCTTCCCCAGATGCCGGGCGAGCGCATCGCACCACGGCTCGGCCATACTCGCGTCGACGACCGAGAGGACGGGCCAGACCAGCTGGTCGGGGTCCCACGGGTTGGCCTCGTCCGAGCCGGTGAGGAGGCCAATCAGGGTGGCGGGTCGGACGAAGTCGACTCCGGCGCATACACCGTTGCCGTGCTCGTCGGTGCCGAGGGTGTGAGAGAGCCGCTGGGTGAGCCACCGTTCGACGCCCTTGGCGGCGACGACAACCAACTCGCGGGAGAGGACCCCGCCGAGCGGCTGCTGAAGAAGGCTGCCCAGCGAGTCGGCGAGCAGGTCCGTCCGCGCGTCGACGTGCACGGTCAACCCCACAGCCCCGACCCTATGCGTTGGGGTGGACAGCTATAGGTCAGCACCGATCCCTGTTCCTCCGCCTCGACCAGCCTTCGGGTATCAGCGGCTCATCGCCGACACGGCGACCTGAGGGGTAGTTTGACCTCCTTCCGATTACAGTGCGTCCAGGCACAGCGGATCGACGACTACCGGGTGGGGCGGGTGCGGGTGCACCGGCCGTGGGTGACGGAGCCGGGGATGTGGCGTTACGCGTCCGCTCGATGTGCCAGACGGCGCACCACCGACGGCGCGCGTTCACGCGCCCCGGTCCACTCGTCCGCCGTCACGAAGCGACTCCTATTGGCCGCCGCGTGACGCCAGCTTGGTAACCGGAACTGGCCCTGTCCGGATCGACAGCGTGGAGCGCGGCGCCGGCAATGCCGGGCCGGTCTGCGGGCAATCCCAGCACCGTCCACGCGCTTGGCCGGGAGCGCGGGAAGTCGTGCGCATCTCTCGTCAGTAGGGTTAAATGTCCAGTTCAGACGGTAACGGAGATGTGGCACGACTTGTCGCACGGCCGCCCCGCGACGGCCGCCAGAGACGACAAAACCGCAGGTCACACGTGTGACCTGCGGTTTTGGGAAGTGGCCAGGGGCGGGGTCGAACCGCGGACCTTCCGATTTTCAGACGCTAGAACCACGGCTCGTCAAGCGCCAATTCCGTTGGTACGTGCAACAACTCGTGCGACTACCGCTTCCGAGGGCCATACCGTGCGATAGCCAAAGTGTCTCACGGCGCGCCGGGAACGCCATGGTCACTCGGGGGGCCGATTTCTGAGACCGCCCTAAGCGGGGGAGTATCCGATCTCATACGGTAGCTGATCGGATACTCAAGGAAGTTCGTCATGACGTCACTGCTGAGGGGGGCGCGTCTGCGCGCCGGGTTGAGCCAGCAGGAGCTGGCGCGCCGGTCGCGGACATCCCGCACCGCGGTCTCCGCCTACGAGCACGGCCATAAGTCGCCGTCGCTGGAGACGCTCGAACGCCTGCTGGATGCTGCCGGGTTCCAGCTGGAGGTGCAGCCGCGCATCGAGTTCAGCCCGGCTGCTGGGCCGCACGGCGCTCAGATCTGGGTGCCGAACCGCCTCCCGCGCCTGTCGCCCGAGCGAGCGCTGGCCACGGTCACGCTGCCGCTGACCCTGAACTGGTCACAGCCTGGTCGAGTATTCGCGCTGGGCGACCGCAACGACCGTGCCCGCGTGTACGAGATCGTCCTGACCGAAGGACAACCCGACGACATCCGGACGTACGTCGACGGAGTCCTGCTCGTCGACCTGTGGCCCGACCTCGTTCTGCCGAGGACCGTGCGGGGTGCGTGGGCGCCGCTGGTTGACGAGGCCGTCGTGGAGCACAAGGCCGAGTGATGACCGGCCAGCAGCGAACCGCGCTCACCGACTTCCAGGTCGACGTCGCCACCCTATTCTTCTCGCGATCTCGTCGTGGATCTGGCGGCCGCGCTCCTGGCTCCCCGCGCACGAGCTCGACCGGTTCGAGGCCCTGCTCTCCGACCTACTGATTAGTGCGGGTGGCCGCGAACGTCCTCACGACGGGTCTCGAGCTTCGATGATCTAGAAGCACGGCTCGTCAACAGTGAACTTCGGTGTTACGTAGAACAACTCGTGCAACTAGCTCCGAGGGCCATACCGTGCGACAGCGAAAGCGTCTTACGCGGAGGGCCGGACCACCAAGCAGGCGCTCGGCTGACCCGAGGATCGCCGCTGTCGTCCTCAAGGCGCCGCAGTGTCCTGCCCCGCAATCCGCGGGCCGCACCGTAGAGTCCTGACCGTTAACGCGGATCGACGAGCTTCCCTCAGTGGACATGCTCCCCCCGCACGCCAGTCGTGCTGCCCGGGAGTCCCACGTTGTCCTCGTTGTTGCGCCAGTCCGCGGACGGGTTCTCGGTGCTGGAAGCGCGGCTCGAGGAGATGCTCGCCGACCAGATGGCCCACCGGACCGGACAACGCCCGTCTCCGGGCGAGCGGAGGTCGTGGGGCATGAGCCTGCCGGTCCTCGCTGCGGATCTGGTCGGTGCTGGGCGCGGGGGCGTTGAGATGCTCATCGAGTACCGGCTCCCGCTGACCAGCAAGCGCGCCGACGTCGTCTTGGCCGGGATCTCGGCACGGAGCGGGGAACCGGCGTACCTCGTGGTGGAGGTGAAGCAGTGGAGCCGAGCGCACCGGTACGAAGACAGCGACGTACTCGTCACCGTGCCGAGCTATGGCAGCCGCCCCGTCAGTCATCCGCTGGACCAGGTGCGCGGCTACTGCGAGTACCTGACCGACTTCACCGCCACCTTGTCCGAGCTGCACCGTGAGGTGGCCGGCCTCGCCTATTTGCAGAACGCCAGTGATGACGACGTTCGCGACCTGCTCAGCGGTGGTGGATGTGACTCCGCCGTCAGGCTGTTCACTGGCCAGCACCGTGGTGAGCTGGCCGCATTCATTCAGTCGTTCTTCGCGCCGGCGTCTGGAGCCGCCGCGGCCGATGACCTGCTAGCCAGCCGGATCGCGCCGTCGAAGCAGCTGATGCAGCTGGCCGCCGAGGAGGTTCAGCGGCGAGAGATGTTCGTCCTCCTGGACGAGCAAAGGGATGCCTACAACACGGTGCTGCACGCGGTCGCGAGAGCGCGGGAGAGCAACACTAAGACGGCGGTGGTGGTCGCGGGCGGCCCGGGAAGTGGGAAGAGCGTGATCGCGCTGTCCCTGCTCGGTGAGCTGGCCCGACAGGGCCGCACGGTCATCCACGCCACCGGCTCGCAGAGCTTCACCACCACGCTCCGCAAGGTCGCGGCCCGCGGCGCACCCCGCGTGCGGCGAACCTTCCAGTACTTCAACTCGTTCATGGCCGCCGCGCCCAACGAGATCGAGTGCCTCATCCTCGACGAGGCCCACCGCATCCGGGAGACCTCCGCCAACCGGTTCACCCGCTCATCGATGCGCACCGGCCGGTCGCAGGTCGACGAGCTGTTGTCTGCCGCCCGCGTCCCGGTCTTTCTGCTGGACGAGAACCAGGTCGTCCGGCCGGGCGAGATGGGGACGGTCCGCGACATCACGGCGGCGGCTGAGGAGCGCGGTATTGCGGTGACCCATATCGACCTCGACGCGCAGTTCCGTTGCGGCGGCTCGTTGGAGTTCATCGACTGGGTGGAGAGGCTGCTGGATCTGAGGCCCGGCGGTGCTAGAGCGTGGACCGATGACGACGCGAGCTACACCGTCGAGCTCATGGACTCTCCGCACGAGCTGGAGGGGTGGCTGCAGAGCCGGCAGGCCGAGGGCTACGGGGCACGGATCACCGCGGGCTACTGCTGGCGTTGGAGCGATCCACGAGCCGATGGCTCGCTCATCGACGACGTCAAGATCGGTGAGTGGTCCCACCCGTGGAACCTCAAGGGCGAACGGGCCACGGGCGGGGCGCCGCCGGCTGCGCTTTGGGCGAGCGACCCGGCCGGTTTCGGGCAGGTGGGTTGCATCTACACGGCACAGGGCTTCGAGTACGACTACGCCGGCGTCATCATCGGCCCTGACCTCGTCCGCCGCGGGGACCGCTGGGTCACCGATCGAACCGCGAGCAAGGACCCCGTCCTGACGCGACGGACGCAGGTCACGGACGCCGACGTCGACCGGCTGATCCACAACGTCTACAAGGTGCTACTCACCCGCGGGATGCTCGGAGTCGGCATCTACCCGACGGATCGAGAGACGCGTGAGTTCATCGCCGGGCAGTTGTGAAGTTCATTTGGCCGACCCGTCGGTGTAGCAGCCTTGGGCGTGCAGCAAGCGCGACTGGTGCGCGCGGCTGGCGCTTATGCGTTGAGGTCTCCGCTGCGCTCCGTCCCCGTCAAGGCGTTCAACGCCAGAGGCGCGTAGAAGCGTCTCCGGTAGACCCCTTCCGGATCCAGAGCCACGAGCACTCCGAGGTCAACGAGGTCCCCAACGAGCTTGTTGGCCCGGGGGTAGGAGACCTCGACCGCCGCCTGCACTTCCCTGACTGTGAACACGAGGCGCTCCATGGCGAACTCGACGACCGCTTGCGCCGTGTCGGCCCTGAGGTGTGACGCGCGGACTTGCTCGCGCAGCGAGGTCTGGGCATCGACCATGGCGAGCATCGTGGACCGCGTGGAGCTTGCGGAGGCGGCCAGGCCTTCGGCGAAGAACCGAATCCAGTCGTCCCAACGTGAGTTGGTGCTCACCGCCAAGAGGCGGTCGTAGTACTCCTGGCGTCGTGCTTCGAACCACGGTGACACCGTGAGCGTGGGCTCGCTGAGTGTGCCCCCGGCGTAGAGCTGCATGACCACCAGGAGGCGGCCGATCCGTCCGTTCCCGTCATTGAACGGGTGCAGCGTCTCGAATGCGTAGTGCGCCATGGCGGCGCCGACGACAGGGTCCACCGACTCCTGGTGCCCGTCTCGCACCCAGTCCACGAGATCTCGAAGGCGACGCCCTAACTCGTCGCCGGGCGGGTGCGGGACGAACCTCGCCGTCTGTACAGACTCTCCCGGCTGGCTGCCGATGACCACCTGGATGTCTCTCACGTCACCTGCGGAACTCGTGTCAGCGGCGGTGCCGATCACCAGCCGCTTCTGCAGCTCCGCCAACAAACCGACGGTGATCGGCCGGTCGTCCGCGATCCATTGAAAGGCGTGCTCGGCGGTCGTGACGTAATTGAGGACCTCGCGCATGCCGACCGAGTGAGGGTCGTCGGGATCGGCGGTGAGAACCGCCCTCAGCGGTTCGTATGTCCCCTCGAGGGCTGACGTGCTCTGCGCCTCGAGGCGTAGGGAGGGCTGCCGGAACACACGTGGGTTGCGCAGCTGGCGTGCGGTGCTGTCAAGGGCGGCGAGCGCTGCCCGGGCAGCGCCCAGCCGCAGGACGGTCTGCGCTGACAGGGAGGGCATCACGTCAGGCAGAGCGTTGGGCACGAAGGCGGCGTGCTCCCAAGGGCCCGTGCGCGGGTCGGTGCCAGCTATTCGCTCAAGGTGTCCGGAGCTCTCGCTTCCAAACAGACTCAGATCCACAATGCAACACTAAACCAGGTTGTGTTGCATTTGGTCTTCCCAAGTGTCATGTCGCGAGCATTTCTGGACGCGCGTTCGAGCACCGGTGCGGATCGTGGGGTCTACCACTTGGACAACGCGGTGTGGAGGAGCCGCTCGGAGGCTGACTGCTCGCGCGTGCTCCCGCGGTCGACGAGGTCTAGGGCCGTGGTGACGTCGCCACCGACCGGCTCAACGTCGGCGATGTGGATCACGGCCCGCCCCTCGCCGTCCACACGCAGGCCGAAGTCCTCCTGAAGTCTCGACCAACGCGCGCGCTCGACGTAGCCCTCGACTCGTTCCGACGATGCGCTGACCAGACCGAACCGCGTCGCCGTCTCTGCATCGTCCAGCGCCGAGACGCCACCGATCACGAGCTGTTCCTTGAGCCGCTCCGCTGATCGCCGCGTCTGGTCACACCGGATGGCAGCGGCCCGATGGGACGCGAGCCGGACGAGGTCCGGCACGGTGAGCTGCCGGAGCCGCCGTCGGAGGCGCGAGAGCGTGCTGCCCGACAGCCGGCTGGTGGAGCCGTGATCCAGCAGCTCGATCACCGCCCAGGCGGTGTTGGCATCCCACGTCCGCCCCGGGCGCCGTTGGCGTCGCTCGAGAGCGGTCACGGCCGCGTCGTCGACAAGCAGTGTTCGGCCAACCCGACGAACCACATTCAGCTGACCGGCCGCCGCCAGGCGCTGAGCCTCGCGAGCGGACACACACAACCGCTGAGCGGCCTGCGACAGAGTCACCTCCATAACAGATATGTTCGGATGAACGACGTTATCGGTCAATCGGGACTCTGGCGACTCTAAGTCGAGCATGAGCTGGCCTGGCCCCGGCACCCCACTTCTAGATCGACGGACCACTGGGTGGCCTGGTCGAGGGTGGCGGGTACAGGTGGGTCAGCGACTGGGTTTGCGCCATCCGGGACAGGTTCTGCGCGATCTCCTTGTCCCGACCCTCGACGGCGTGCAGGTAGCGCAGCGCCGCCACCGAGGAGGAGTGCCCGAGCCGTCGCATAAGGTCGGCCAGGTTGGCGCCGGCGGCTGCCGCCATGGTCTGCCCGGTGTGCCGCAGGTCGTGGAAGGTCATGTCGATCCCGACCTCCTGACGCGCGCGCACGAACGCCTGGTAGACCGTGTCCCCGCGAGCCCGGTGGCCGTCGAGTCCGACGTTGAAGAACTCCGGACCCGCGTAGGTGCGCAAGTGGTGCTCCAGGAGAGGGATCACGTGCGGTGGGATGTTCACCGTCCGCTTCCCGGCGTCGGTCTTAGGGTCCTTCTCGAACCGCACCGGCGCCTGCAGCAGCTCGACCCAGTTCTTGTGCACCCGCACGGTGCCCTCCTGCAGGTTGACGTCGGTGACCCGCAGCGCGCAGACCTCGCCGCGGCGCAGCCCGCACCAGGCGGCCAGCACGACCGCCGCTCGGTAGCGGGGAGTGATCGCCTCGATGAGCTGGGCGACCTGCTCGGGTGTGGCCGTGGGCCGCTCCGCGGCCTTGAGGTTCCCGGCTCCGGGGATGGCGCACGGGTTCTTCGGGATGGCTTCGTCCGCGACCGCGATGTTGAGGACCGAGCGGATGAAGCGGTAGGACTGCGCGGTGCCGCTCGGGCTCTTGCCCAAGCGACGCTGTTTGGCATGCCATGCGCGCACCGTCGGGGCGTGGATCTGCGCGATCGGCAGATCGAGAAGGTCACCGAGGTGCAGACGCATGTTGCGCCGACACGTCTCGGCCCACCGCCGCCCGACGCGCGGGTTCTCATCCAGGTACGCCTCGCAACACTCCCGAAGCGTCCGCCGGCCCAGCTGTCGCAGGTCGCTCCACTCACCGGAGCGGAGCTGCCTGGCCGTCAGGGCGAGATACCGCTCCGCGTCAACCTCGCTGGGAAAGGTCACCTCGGCGGTATGCCGTTCGCCGTCGGGAGCAAGGAAGGAGGCCTGCCACCGGCCGGACGGCAGGCGGCGGACGGACCCGAACTTCCGGCGGGGAGGCATCAGGAAGGCCGCCGGTTCCGCGGCTGGACGGTGCCACCCGCGACGAACTCCTCGATGGCGGACATCGGGATCCGGATCGGGCGCCCGAGCTTGACGAAGCCGATGCGGCGTTCAGCGATGAGACGCCGGATGAAGCGCTCGGTGGTCCCGAGGTACTCGGCGGTCTCGGCGATGTTGAGGAAGGGGGACTGAGCAGCCATGACGAACTCCTAGGTCACGAGAGGCCGCCTATCGGCCTCCACACCCCCCTAAGCACCGACCCCCCCTCTTTGTGGACATCGAAATCCGGAAAAGTTTGGTGAAGAGTCAGTAACGGTCACTCTCGGTGAGTGGGGTTGCGTCTGAGGCTCGGGCGACCCTGATCAACCGTCGGCACTCCCCAACCGGCAGACCCGTCCGCGCCGCCATCTCCGACACCAGGACCCGATCGGCCGCCAACTGCAGCAGGGCCTGGCCCACCGTCAGCTCGAGCTGCAGCCAGGCGGCTCTGGCCTCGCGCCACTTCGGGTACGCGTCGCTGATCAGGTTCAGGGCGTCCTCGACTCGGTCGTCGAGGCTCTGTCGCTCGAGCAGCCGCTTTACCCGAGCCTCGCGGGCCCGCTCCCTCCCCAGCGCCATTCGCGTCGTTCGGTGTCCCATGGCTCCCCCTCCGTGTCGACCGGCTTGATGACCACGACTGACTCGAGGAAAGCACCCACCCAGCGGGCGCGGAGTCCGTGATCACCAAGTCCCTTCGCGGTCAGCTCCGTACGGTCACGCAGAGGGCCTCAACCTGCGTTACCCCCCTTGAACGGCGCCTCAGGGTCCAACGGCTTGCCCCGCCGAGGCCTCACAAAGGCGCATCCCCGATTCTTCCGAGCCAGCCCACCGTCACGATTGACCGCCGAGCTCAGCCCAGCCACTGGCAGGCACCTCGCGACACGCACGAATCGTGCGACGACGAAACCCCGCACACCTCTTGCATCCTCGGCTCGCGTAGTCGTTGCTACGATTTAATCAAGGCAACGTTACCCCCCTCGGGACACGGAATGGACCGCGATGGAACGGAGGCGCCCTGAGCGAATGACGTGCTCGTGGTGCGGCGCGTCCTTCGCTGTGCCGGCGCGTGGACGTCTACCCACGTGGTGCTCCAGTCAATGCCGCCACCGCGCCTGGGAGCAGGACCGCGCTGCGAAGTCCGGACGATCAGCGGTTGAGGTCGTGGACCGCGAAGTCGTTGTCAAAGAGACAGTCCGGGCGATCCCCAAAAGCGCCGAGTGGGCCGAAACCCTCCTCGCCCTCACGCAGCAGCTCGACAAGTTCGAGGTCTACCGACGCGATCTGGACGCGATCCGAGCAGCCGTCGGCGAGGTATCCCGAGCTCTCCAGCGCCGGTCCTGGTGAGCGAAGACACAAGTGAGCACCAGTTCCCGGGGAGCGGTGCGGCTCAAACGGCCAAGTTGGCGATCCTGCTGTGTGGGCGGAGGTGATCGGTCTCTACTGGCGGAGCAGCGCTCTCAGGCTGCTGTCTTCGCAGTTGACGCGGATCGTCGCTAGATCCGGCACAATTAATTCAGCGGCTGCCGGCGGCTCAACTCTTCCGTTAGCTATTGTCCAGCCGACGGAGCCAAGATCCCACAACATGATGAGGCGGGGCTTCCTCGACGCGGAGGATCGTCTCTAGCACTGTTAAGTCAGGCTGAGCCTCGACGGCTCGCAACCAGCGAGGCGTTATGGCCTCACTTCCCACCAGCTGCACGACTATCGTTGCCGTCGCAGTCGTCGCAAACGGGCAAAGGGGCAGATTTTGCGGAGCAAGGCGTTGGGGGGCGGTACCAGTGCGGTGGCGGCGTCCAGCCACGCCGCGTGTGCGCGCTTCCGTGGGACCGACCCTCTCATCACCGGACTGACCCGGAGGAAGCTCGCAGAAGCCCTTGGCTTCCGAGACGACTTCGGGGGCATTCCTGAGGCACGGTGGATGCGGGCCATGACCTTTGAACGACTGGTCCGCGATGAAGCGTTTGCCAGCGAGGTATGCACGCTCACCGTCGGTCAGCTGGGTCTGGACCGACCGAGGGCGGTCGCTATATCCAATGCGAGAGGCAATCACGACACCTCCGCGACGCTGCTCCATAAGGCCCATGAGGACGCCCTCGAGAGCGGTGTTTGCACGATCGTGCACAACCTCTCCGTGCCCTTCGTCGGGTTCGAGCACCAGCGTGCCTCAGACGTCAAGCCCGACTTTGCGGTCGTTGCCCCGAAACTCGCGACCGAGGGATCGGGCACTTGGCTGATCATGGGCGACGCCAAGGACTACGAGCGGGTGCGCTCACGGATCAACGACCAGCGGATGCTCAAGGGGTTCCTTCAGGTGGCCCTCGGAGCCGAGTCAGCCGCTAAGTGGTCAAAGCTCCCTGCGGAGATGGCCGTCCATTCCCACGGCGTCCTCGCGGTCCCGCGAAACGCCTTCCTTCAACCGGCGCCGGTCGTGGAGCTTCTCGACGACCACCGGGAGGAGGTACGCCTTCGCGTCGAGGAGCGACGGCGCGAGGCCGCAGAGGCGGCGAAGGGCCCCGACTTCTCTACCAACGAAGCGCTCGTCAAGCACCTGTACGCGACCTTCGACCCCGGGACGTGCACAACGTGCACGCTTTTCACGTTCTGCCGTCACGAGCTGCGCTCGTCGGGCAACTCCGCCGACCTGCTGGTGGAGATCGGCGTCCCTCCTCATGAGAGGCCGCTCGGACTGCCCATTCTCGAAGGAGAGCCGCCCTCGCCCGCCCTCGCTAAGTCATTAGCGGCGCGCATCACGGCGACCGCCACCGGCGTGGCCGCGTCCACCGGACAGAGGCGGCTCGACCCCGCCGGGCAGCCCGGTACCGTCGACGTCGTCATCGCCAAGTCGGACTCGGCCGCGCTCGGGGTCTACGGCGTTGGGGTGCGGGTACACACAGCAACAAGCGACGGCTCTTGGGACTACACGACGTTCGACGACCCGCAGGGCGTCGAGACCAGGCGTGCCCTGATGAAGGTCTTGGGAGCGACTCTGAACGCCGCCATGAAGGACCGTCGGCTCGCGAAGCCTGAGTCGCCGAGCCCGGTCCACCTTGTCGTAGCCGACTCTGCGACTGGCGACCTCTTCGCGTCCGTCGCGGACAACCTGGCTGGCATCGAGCTCAGCCGCCTCCGCTGGTTGCGCGACAAACAGGCTGGTCGGCCGGCGCTGACCTTCTCAGGCCACGCGGCCGACATTCCCCCCAAGCTGTCTGAGGTGCAGCGCACCGCGGTGTCGTTCCTCCTCGAGGACGACCGCGCCCGCGCGTTCACCCTGCGGTCGCCCATCGTCGACGCCCGCGCCGCTCTGGCTCGACGGGTCGTCCCAGGCGGCCCCGAGGTGAGCGCACTCCGCCTGGACTACGTCGTCTTATGGGCCAATGCCACGCAGCGTCACCCGGTCGACCATCGGGAGGCCAGCGACGAGATCGAGACGTTGGACCACACACCCGGCGCCCGGTTGTCCAACCGGCGCTCGAACGCGATCCACCGAGCGCTCGTCGGAGAGAGGCCCGGGGCCCCGCGGCCTGCCGACTCGTTGCTGTACCGGGCTCTCGTCGTCGAGGAGCTCTCGTACAAGTCGGCCGTTCTCGAAGGGGCTATCGAGTCGCTCGCTGAACAAGACGACTCGACTCTGCGCGAGGTCCATCGCGCCGTCGAGGGCGACGCGCAAGAGGTGTGGCGTCGACGCCTCGACCTGCACGCGAGTGACCTCGTCCGGTTCGGCCGGACGACCCGCTTCTGGCGCAACTCCCTCGTCCCCGCCGTCGAGAGTGACGACCGGTGTGCGAAACAGCTAGCCACGCTAACCAGCCCGCAACTCGCCCAGGATGCCGCGACAGACGCCGGCACCCGCGATGTCGTGCACGCCACCGTCGTGGCAACTACGCCGCTCACGCTGCGCGTCGAGTCCCGGCGACTCAAGGACGCCGAGCGCCTGGTGCTCGTTCACGTCAACGAGGTTGCCTGCGTGGAGGCCGGTCACGTCACGGTGACGCAGCTGAAGGGCAGCTTCAAGATTGACGGGCTCTCGATCGGCCCCGTCGCCAGCACCGACGACCGTTTGGTGTTCGAGTGGAAGCCGGCGGTGGCGCCAGCACTCTTGGTCAGTGACCGTCTGGTCATGGCAAACGTCGCGTGGTTCTCGAAGCTCAAGGGCAACAGGTTCCTGTCCATCGACCGGCCCACACCGGACGCCCAGAACGCACCCAAGGTCACCTGCTCGGACACGACATACGACGGCGACCCGGACGAACATAAGTACTGCTGTCGATCTCACGAGGAGGCCGAGGCCGACACGTCCGACTGGCTAGCCGAGCGCCGCGCCGCAGGAAAGCTCAATCCACAGGTGTGGCCGCCCGTCGTGGACAAGGACGACTTCGAGGTGTCCGGCAAGGGCAAGCCGCAGGGTGATCCGACCGCCACGCCCGGCGAGCCGGTGCCGGGCGACCTGACGATCGACGACCTCGACTGACTATGGACCTGCACTTCAGACCACCTACCGCCCCCGGAGTCGATGCCGTGCACCACGCTCAGGCCGCCGCAGGCAACGCCGCGACCGCCGCAAAGGCCGCTGGTGTCCTCCTCGACGCGCTGTCCGGCACATCGCCGGTTCGGCGACTCCTCCTGAAGGCTGCCGCGGGTGCGGGCAAGTCGTACGTCCTGAGGCGGCTCGTCGCGGACGCCACGGCTCATCCGCGGTGCGAGCGCGTCGTGGTCGTCGCCTTCCAGAACAGACAGCTCTGGCCGCTCGCGACAGCACTCGGCCAGACCCTTGGCCGTGATCAGGTGTGCCTCTTCACCTCGCAGGAGAGGTATGCAGACGTACCGGACGCCGTCTTCGACCACGCCGTTGTCGTCACCACGAGTGGGGCCATTCCCCTCGACTGTCGTGTCGTTGTGTCGACGTCCCACAAGCTCGGCGCCATCGGTGAGCAGGGGCGTCTCCGAGAGCACTTCGGCGTCGGAGCGAATGGCGAGGTCACTTTCGACGCGATGTTCGTCGATGAGGCATGGCAGTTGCCTCACCATCTCTTCGACAAGATCTCCCGAGCCGCGCCCATCGTCGTCGGGGTGGGCGACGTCGGACAACTCCCACCCCTCGAGATCGGCGCCAACCCGTGGCGCGGCGACCCCGGCTTCAACCCCTACCGCGCCTGGCCGACCGAGGAGGTCGACGACCCAGCCACCGTGTGGGCAGCCGAGCTCCCGGCTGTTTGGCGTCCCGCGGCCGAGCAGCTACCGCTGTGGCGCGCCTTCTACCCCGAGTGGGGCGAGCTCAACTGCGCCGCCGCCCCGGGCGACCGCTTCCTCAAAACAACGGGCGTGGGCGGGCCTGCGGCCGGGGTCTGGGGCCATGTCGGAGGTGGCGTCCCAACGATGCTCGAGGTCGACGGACTGTCGGACGCTGAGGCCGCCGATGTTGACCTCCCGCTTCTGCACGTCGTTGAGCGACTTCTGGACAACCTGTTCGCCGCAGGCGCTGTGTTCGTCGAGACGCGGTACGACGACTCGGGCTCCCCGACTGACGAGGTCGTCAGTGCCGCCCCTGGGACGCCCGGCGACCCGCTCGTCGTTGTCCTCGCGACCCGGAACCAGGCCGTCGAAGACGCCGCCGAGATGTGCCAGCGGCTCCGTGAAACGTACGGTCTGACGGAGAACGACCTGCAGGCGTCGACGGTCGACTCGTGGCAGGGCCAGACGAACCGGCTCACGGTCGCCGTCCACCCGCTCACGGGGGCCGACGAGCTCGATGAGTTCAACTCCGCCTTCGGCCGGCTCGCGGTCACGTGTACGCGTGCGACGCACGGACTGCTTATGGTGGCGCGCCCTGGGCTCGACCAGCTTCTCGGCGAGGCACCGGCTCGTCCCGGGACGCCGCTGGGCGAGCCGGGCAACCGCCACCTCCCGCGCCAGACTCACCAGCGCATCCTGGCCACCTTTGCACGTGGCACCTTGACCATCGACCCCGCTGACGACAACGAGGAATGACGTGTCCCGACTCTCCGACCTCATCCGCCAAGTGGGCCTCAAGGACGAGCAGCTCGGCGCCGACCTGCAGCGTGAGGTCGCCGCCGTTAACCTCGCCAATTCACCGGGGTCGGGGACGGCCAGTCGTCTGCGCTGACGCCGTGTTTAGCGTTTTGGGTGTGGCGGAGGGCCGCGTGGCGCTGCGGGGCGGGTCTCCGGGTGGTGCTCGCTGGTG
>JAABUT010000291.1_pt1 | contig 90334 bp, 88 predicted proteins | sample 5559281 | NCBI WGS metagenome assembly JAABUT01 (sample SAMN10711880, study PRJNA513359) | rock metagenome | isolation source: Antarctica rocks | place: Antarctica: Victoria Land, Ricker Hills nord | collected 2016-01-04 | reverse complement strand
AGCGCGACAGCCGGGCCCGCAGCCGCCCCAGCCGGCCGGCGGTCGGCTCGGGGACGTCGCGCCCCGCTGGCTCCTCGACCGGTGCGGGCCGGCCCTGCCCGGCCGGTACGTCCGGGCCGCCGGTCCCCAGCAGCGGGCTGTCGAGGACGTCGACCGGGCGCTTGGCGGCGTCCCAAGGGACTTCGGCGTCGTCGCCGGTTCCTGGGCGGTAGTCGACGCCGGGGCGCGGCCTGGCCGGCGGCAGTGACCGCCGGCTGCGGCCGGTGACCAGGGCGACCGCGGCGAGCGCGGTGACCACCACGACCGCGACGACCAGGAGCAGGAGTTCCAGCACGCGGTCGTGTCTACCAGCCGGGCCCGCCCCCGAACCTGCTCGAGCCTGGCCTCAGGGTCAGGCCGGCTCGCGCTCGCGCAGTCGCTGGCTGACCACCGCGGAGATGCCGTCGTCGCGCATCGTCACGCCGTACAGCGCGTCGGCGATCTCCATCGTGCGCTTCTGGTGGGTGATGACGACCAGCTGCGAGGAGGACCGCAGCCCTTCGAGCAGCTCCAGCAGCCGTCCGAGGTTGCGGTCGTCCAGGGCCGCCTCGACCTCGTCGAGCACGTAGAACGGCGACGGCCGGGCGCGGAAGATGGCCACGAGCATGGCGATCGCGGTGAGTGAGCGCTCCCCGCCGGACAGCAGCGACAGCCGGCTGACCTTCTTGCCGGCGGGTCGCGCCAGCACCTCGATGCCGGTGCTCAGCAGGTCCTCCGGGTCGGTGAGCACCAGGCGGCCCTCGCCCCCGGGGAACAGCGCCGCGAACACGTGACCGAACTCGCGGGCGGTGTCCTCGAACGCGCTGCGGAACACCTCGTGGATGCGCTCGTCCACGTCGCGTACGACGGTGAGCAGGTCGCGGCGGGTGTCCTTGAGGTCCTCGAGCTGGGTGGCGAGGAAGGCCGCCCGCTCCTCCAGGGCGGCGTACTCCTCCAGGGCGAGCGGGTTGACCCTGCCGAGCAGCGCGAGCGCACGCTCGGCCGCCCCGGCGCGCTTGTCCTGCTCGGCCCGGTCGTAGGGCACCGGCTCGGCGTCGGCGTCGGGCGCGCCGTCGGCGCCGAGAACCGGGACGGGCGAGTCCGGCCCGTAGTCGGCCAGGAGCACCTCCAGCGGCACCGCCCACTCCTGCACCGCGCGGGTCTCGAGCGCCGACAGCCGCAGCCGCTGCTCGGTCCGGGCCACCTCGTCGCGGTGCACCACGTCGGTGAGCCGGTCCAGCTCCGCGGCCAGCTCGCGACCCCTCCCGCGCAGTGCGAGCAGCTCGCCGTCGGTGGTCGCGCGGGCTGCCTGCGCCGCCTCGCGCTCCTCGCCGGCCACCTGCAGCGAACCCGCGATCAGCGCGAGCGCGGCCGTTGCCCCCCGCGCCACGTCAGCGGACACCGCGGCGCCGTGGGCGCGCTGCTGGCGCAGCCCGACGAGCCGCTGACGCGCGGACCGCTCCTGCTCGGCGGCCCGTTCGAGCTGCTCGGCCCGACCGGCCAGCGCCCGGGCCCGCTCCTCGCCGGTGCGCACGGCGAGGCGGGCCTCGACCTCCGCCGCCCGGGCCGCCTGGGCCTGGCCGGCGAGGCGGTCCCGCAGCCCGGTGGAGGGCTCGCTCTCCGCGGGCGCCTGCTGGGCGCGGCCCAGCCGCTCCTCCAGCTCGGCCAGCCCGGACAGGTCGTCATCGCGCGCCTGCTCGGCCCGCACCCGGGACTGCTCGAGCCGGCCGGCCTCGGCCTCCGCCGCGCGCGCCGCCGCGGCCAGCTGCCCGAGCTGCTCGGCGAGCCCGGCCAGCTGGGCGTCGGAGCGGTGCAGGGCGTCCAGGGCGTCCTCGACCTCGCCGGTTGTGCGGGCCACCGCGGCCTCGGCGCCGGCCAGCTCGAAGCGCAGCCGCTCTTGGCGGTGCCGCGCCTCGTCGTGCCGGCCGCCGGCCTCGTCGACGGCGGCCTGCACCTCCAGCATCGACGGAGCGCTGGCCGAGCCCCCGACCGCCCAGTCGGCGCCGACCAGGTCGCCGTCGGAGGTGACGGCCCGCACGTTGGGCAGCCGCGCGACCAGGTCGCGGGCATCGGTCAGCGTGGCGACGACCGCGGTCCGGCGCAGCGCTCGGGCCAGGGCGGGCCGCAGGGCTTGCGGCGCCTCGACGAGCTCGAGCGCCCAGCGCACGCCCGGCAGCAGCTCGACCGACGGCCCGTCGTCGTCGTCGTACGCCGGACCGCCCACCAGCAGCCCGGCCCGGCCCGCGTCCTCGGCCTTGAGGTGGGCGAGTGTCCCGGCGGCGGCGTGCGGGGACGCCACGACGACGGCGTCGGCGACAGGGCCGAGCGCGGCGGCGACGGCGGCCTCGTGACCTGGACGCACCTGCACGAGCGCGGCGACGGCGCCGAGGACATCGGGCAGCGCGCCGGTCTCGGCCGCGGCGAGCACCGCTCCGGCCCCGTCCTTTCGGGACAGCGACAGCGCCAGCGCGTCCCGGCGCGCTGCCCAGGTGGTGCGCTCCCGGTCGGCCCCGCGCTCCTTGGTCTGCAGGGCGGCGAGGACAGCCGCTGCGGAGGCAGCGGCGGACTCGGCCGCCGCATGCCGGCTGTCGAGGTCGACCTCGCCGTCGTCGAGGCCACCGGCCTCGGTCTGCAGGGCCTCGAGGTCGCGCCGGGCGCGCCGCACCCGGGTCTGCGCGTCGCCCAGGGCGGCGTCGATGCGGCCGATCTCGGCCTCGGCCGCCTTCGCGCGCGAACGCAGCGCCCCGACCTGTCCGGTGAGCCGGGCCAGCCCCTCGCGGCGGTCGGCGACCGCCCGCCGGGCCTGCACGAGCGCCTTCTCCTCGGCCGACAGCGCGGCCTCCACGTCGGTCCGGGCGGTCACCGAGTCCTGCAACCGCCCCGCGTCCCGCTCCAGCTGCGCGGCCAGCTCACCCTCCTGCCCGCGGACCGCCGCCGCCTCCTGCTCGAGCTGCTCGGGGTCGCGGCCCGGTCGCGCCGGCTCGGGCAGGGGCGCGCTCAGGTGCCGGTGCCGCTCCGCGGCGAGGGTCGCGGTGCCACGCAGCCGTTCCTCGAGCGCTGACAGCCGGTACCAGGTCTCCTGGGCGCGGGCCAGCCGCGGCGCCTGCTCGGCCGCGGCGAGGTCGAGCTCGCTCTCCCGGGCCTGCGCAACGGCCAGCTCGCCCTCCACGAGGCCGCGGCGCTCGCGCAGCGCCGTCTCGTCGCGGACCTCGGCGGCCAGCGTCGCCTGCAGCTGCAGCAGGTCGTCGGCGAGCAGCCGCAGCCTGGCGTCACGCAGGTCGGCCTGCACCTGCGCGGCCCGGCGGGCCACCTCCGCCTGGCGACCGAGCGGCTTGAGCTGGCGACGCAGCTCCGCGGTGAGGTCCTGCAGCCGGGTGAGGTTGGCCTGCATGGCGTCGAGCTTGCGCAGGGCCTTCTCCTTGCGCTTACGGTGCTTGAGCACGCCCGCGGCCTCCTCGATGAAACCGCGGCGGTCCTCCGGCCGCGCCGACAGCACGGCGTCGAGCTGGCCCTGGCCGACCACGACGTGCAGCTCGCGGCCGATGCCGCTGTCGCCCATCAGCTCCTGTACGTCGACCAGGCGGCAGCGGCTGCCGTTGAGGGAGTACTCCGACTCCCCGCTGCGGAACATCAGCCGCCGGATGCTGACCTCGGAGTAGTCGATCGGCAGCGCACCGTCGGTGTTGTCGATGGTCAGGGTGACCTCGGCCCGGCCGAGCGGCGGACGCCCCGGCGTGCCGGCGAAGATGACGTCCTCCATCTTGCCGCCGCGCAGCGCCTTGGCCCCCTGCTCGCCGAGCACCCAGGCGATGGCGTCGACGACGTTGGACTTGCCCGAGCCGTTGGGGCCCACCACGCAGGTGATGCCCGGCTCGAAGCGCAGGGTCGTCGGCGACGCGAAGGACTTGAAGCCCTTCAGCGTCAGGCTCTTGAGGTGCACGTCTCACCCGGGGTCGGGGCCGTGGGGCCGCGGGGGAAGGCCGCGGCGGACACTACCGGCGCCCGCGCCGCGCCCAGGGGACGCGCGGCCCGGACACAGGCAGGGCGCCCCGCGTGTCGCGGGACGCCCTGCCGGGACCGTGCTGTGGCTCAGGTGAGCGCGGGCTCCGCGGTGAGCACCCGGATGTCGTCGTCGACGTGGACGGTCGCGACAAGCGCCTCGTTGGTCGCGCGCACCCGCGCCAGCTCGGTCTCGAGCTCGACCACCCGGCCGCGCAGCCGGCGTACCTCTGTCGCCAGGCGGGTGTCGGTGCTCAGACCGACGTGACCGAGCAGGGCTTTGGCCATGGTGCAGATCCTCCACGTCGAGGGTGCGCTCCGGCGGTGGGCCAGGGGGACGGCCAGGGGGAGCGGTGCTCCAAGCGTGCCAGCAGCACGGGCTCGGGTCAAGGCGGAAGTCACGAAACGGTGACGAAATTCACGTTGCCGCGCACGGCGCAGTGGTCATCGCTCGACGAAGCCGGTCTCCCCGCGCGGGCTGCTCCACCGCTCCGCGACGAAGTCCACGCGTCCGGGCGCTCCGACGGCGCGCAGGGCGGCCAGCAGACGGTCGCACGCCTGCCGAGGGCCCTCCGCCACCACCTGGACCCGGCCGTCCTCGAGGTTGGTGGCGGAGCCCGCGAGGCCCAGCTCGAGCGCACGGGCACGGGCCCACCACCGGAACCCGACGCCCTGGACCTGCCCCGTGCACCAGGCTGTCAGCCGCACCTCGGTCACGGCGGCGAGGCTAGCGAGGCAGACTGGCGTCGTGCCTCTCGTCGTCGCCGCCTGCCGGTCGCTGTGCAGCTGGGCGGCCACACCCGCGTCAGAGGGGCGGCAGCGGATGTTCGCCTGCTCGGGCTGCGGCTCCGAGTGGGTGCGGTCCGAGCCGTGGGCGCCCCGGCAGGCCGACGGCAGCTGGCCGCCCGGGGTGCGCGAGGAGCTGGCGGCTCAGTAGCGGGCCCGTCGCGGCCGCGGCTGGCAGCGCGGGCAGCTGTAGGACGAGCGGTTCATGAAGGCGTCGCGGCGGATCGGCGTTGCGCAGCGGTGGCACGGCTCCCCGTCCCGGCCGTAGGCGTCCAGCGAGCGCTCGAACAGCCCGCTCACGCCTTCGGTGTCGACGTACAGCGCGTCGAAGCTCGTGCCGCCCTGGGTCAGGGACGCGCCGAGCACCTCGCGGATGTGCCCGAGCAGCAGGCGGACCGTCTGCCGAGGCAGCGTCTCGGTCGGGCGGGCCCAGTGCAGCCGGGCCCGCCAGAGCGCCTCGTCGGCGTAGATGTTGCCGATCCCGCTGACCAGGGTCTGGTCGAGCAGCGCCCGCTTCAGGCCGGTACGTCGGCGGCGTACGCCCTCGACGAAGCCCTCGTCGTCGAACGCCGGGTCGAGCGGGTCTCGGGCGATGTGCGCGATCGTCGCCGGCAGCTCGGCGCCGCCGGCGACCACCTGCAGACCGCCGAAGGTGCGCTGGTCGACGAAGCGCAGCTCGTGGCCGCCGTCGGTGAAGCAGATGCGCACGCGCAGGTGTCGCTCCTGCGGCTTGCCGGGGGCGACGACGAGCAGCTGGCCGCTCATGCCCAGGTGGCCGACCAGGGCGTCGCCGAAGTCCAGCGGCAGCCAGAGGTACTTGCCGCGACGCTGGGCCGCCGTGAACGTGCGGCCCAGCAGCAGGGCGGCGAAGTCGGCCGCCCCGGCCAGGTGGCGGCGCACGGCACGCGGGTGGGCGACCTCGACGGCCGCCACCGGGCGGCCGACTACACCGCGCGCCAGGCCGAGCCGGACGACCTCGACCTCGGGCAGCTCGGGCACTAGGCCGCCGGGTCCGGCGCGGGCAGCACGCCGTCCCGCGCCTGCTCGCCGAGGGAGCGCCAGGCCGCCTCGGCCGCTCTCTGCTCGGCCTCCTTCTTGCTCCGGCCGGCGCCGGCGCCCTGGGGGACGCCGCCCAGCCTCGCCTCGGCGGTGAAGGACTTGGCGTGGTCTGGGCCGCTCTCCTGCACGGCGTAGTCCAGGGGCCCGAGCCCGCGCGCGGCGGCCAGTTCCTGCAGTACGGTTTTCCAGTCCAGCGCCGCGCCGTGTGTCGCGGCGGCGGACATCAGCGGGTCGAACAGGCGGTGTACGACGCCGTTGGCTCCGGCCAGGCCGCGTTCGAGGAACACCGCGCCGAGCACGGCCTCCAGCGTGTCGGCGAGGAGGGAGGCCTTGTCCCGGCCGCCGGTCACCTCCTCGCCCCTGCCCAGCCGCAGCCAGCTGCCCAGGCCCAGGCCGCGGGCGACCTCGGCGAGCGCGCGGGTGTTGACGACGCTGGCGCGCAGCTTGGCCAGCTGCCCCTCGGCCAGGTCGGGGTGCGCGATGTACAGCGCGTCGGTGACGACCAGACCCAGGACCGCGTCCCCCAGGAACTCCAGCCGCTCGTTGGTGGGCAGGCCGCCGTGCTCGTAGGCGTAGGACCGGTGGGTCAGGGCCTGCTCGAGCAGCCCCGCCTCCAGCCCCACCCCGATCAGGGCCTCGAAGCGGGTGTACGGCGGGCCGGCCGCCTCGTCGCTGCGCCGCCCGCTCATCCGCGCCTCACAGGCGCGCGACCGCGTAGTCGACCGCCTCGCCGACGGTGCCCAGCGCGTCGAGGTCCTCGTCCTCGATGTGGAAGGGCCCGCGGGCCAGTGGGGCCAGCTCCTCCTCGACGATCTCGACGATCTCGACCAGCGCGAGGGAGTCGGCCCGAAGGTCGTCGCGGAAGGACGTGGCCCGGCTGACCGCCGCCGGGTCGAGCTCGAGCACGGTTGCCACCGCGCGCTGCACGACGGCGAGCACCTGCTCCGCGGACAGGGGGGTCATCGGCCGGCTCCCAGCGCAGCGTCCTCGCGGCGGGCCACGAGGTCGGCCAGCGCGGCGCCGACCCTCGGCACGAGCCGCTCGCGCGCGGCCTGCGCGGCGACGGCCAGGCAGCTGGCCACGGCCTGCGGGGAGGAGGCGCCGTGCCCGACGACGACCACCCCGCCGACGCCGAGCAGGACACCCCCGCCGAGCGCGTCCGGGGAGGTGTGCGCGGTGGCCTCGCGCAGCACGGGCAGCAGGACGTCTGCGGCGGCCCGCCGCTCGGCGCTGCCCTCCATCGCCGTCGTCATCAGCTCGGCCAGCATCGACGCCGCCCCCTCCAGGCCCTTGAGCAGGACGTTGCCGGTGAAGCCGTCGGTGACCACGACGTCGGCGCGTCCGCCGCGTGGCACGTCGCTGCCCTCGACGTTGCCGACGAAGTCCAGCGGGAGCGTGGCCAGTGCGTCGTACGCCGCCTTGCGCAGCAGGTCGCCCTTGCCGGCCTCCTCGCCGTTGCTGAGCAGACCGACCCGCGGCGAGGTCAGCCCCAGCCGGACCTCGGCGAAGGCCGCCCCGGCGAGCGCGTGCTGCACCAGCAGGTCCGGGCCGGCGTCGGGCATCGCTCCGGCGTCGAGCAGCACAAGGGGTCCGGCGAGGGCCGGTATGACGACCGCCAGGCCCGGCCGCGACACCCCCCGCAGACGGCCCAGGGTGAACAGCCCGGCGGCGAGGGCGGCACCGGTCGACCCGACCGAGACCATCGCGTCGGCGCCGTCAGGACCGCCGTCCCGCACGAGCCTGGCGGCCACCCGCACCGTGGCGTCCCGCTTGGCCCGCACCCCACGGGCCGGGTCCTCCTCCATCCCCACGACCTGGCTCGCCGGGACCACGCGGAACCGCCCCTCGGCGCCGCGGGCGGCGAGCTGCGGCGCGGCGACGTCCGTCGGGCCGACGAGCACGACCTCCAGCAGGGGGTCCCGCTCGACGGCCAGCAGCGCGCCGTCGACGACCGAGGCGGGAGCGTCGTCCCCGCCCAGCAGGTCGAGCGCGACCCGGGTCACGCGGAGCCGGCCGGTCAGGTCAGACCGACAGGACGGCGCGCTTGTCGTAGCGCCCGCACTCCGGGCACGCCGTGTGCGGCAGGGTGGTGTGACCGCGATCGCACTTCACCAGCGTCGGGGCGCTGGTCTTCCACTGCGCGCGGCGCGAGCGGGTGTTGCTGCGCGACATCTTGCGCTTCGGGACGGCCATGCGCTCACTTCTCCTGGTTGTCGGGCTCGAGCAGGTCCTGCAGCGCCGACCAGCGAGGGTCGGCGTCGTCATGGGCGTGGTCGGCCGGCAGGTCGTCCAGGCGCTCGCCGCACTCGGCGCACAGTCCTGAGCAGTCCTCCCGGCACAGCGGCGTCAGCGGCAGGGCCAGCACGACCGCGTCCCGCAGCACGGGCTCGAGGTCGAGCAGGTCGCCCACCATCCGGGCCGCCTCGTCCTCCTCCACGTCCGACTCGGCGTAGGCGTACAGCTCCTGCAGGGGCACGGTCAGCACAGAGCTGCCCGGCTCCAGGCAGCGGCCGCACTCCCCCGTGAGCGGAGCGGTGGCGGTGCCGCTCACCAGCACGCCCTCCATCACCGACTCGAGCCTCAGGTCGAGGTCGATGTCGGCGCCGGACGGCACACCGATCAGCTCGAGCCCGAGACCCTCCGGCGCCGGGGCGCGGAACCGCACTGGCCGCATCGACCCCGGTCGGCGGCCCAGCTCGCGGGTGTCGAGCACGAGGGGCTTGCGGGGGTCGAGGCGGTGCTGCTGTTTCCTGTCCACGGCGGGGGAAGGTCGACGGGCTCGGACGAGACCGGTCCAGAGGCTAGCTGACGTCGGCGGCGCCGGTCGACCCGCGGGCGGCCGCCGCCGGGGGAGGCCGCTAGGGAAGGGGCGGCTCGCCGGCCCGGCGCCCACCGTCGCCGAGGTCGTCCAGCTCATGCCGGCCCGCCAGCTTCTGGCGCCCCCGTTCGACCGCGGCCAGGGTCTTGGTGAGCACGATCTCGAAGTTGGCGAGCTTGCCGTCCACGTAGTCCTCGACCTCGACCCGCATCACCTCCGCCGAGCTGCGCGCCTCCTCCAGGACCCGGCCGGCCTCCCCCTCGGCCTCGGCCAGCAGGTCGGTGCTGGACAGCATCCGCCGCCGCTCCGCCCGCGCCCTGTCCACGATGCGGGCGGCCTCGCGACGGCCCGCGTCGAGCACGCCGTCCTTGTCCTGCAGCACCTGCTCCGCCTGGCCGAAGGCCACCGGCAGCTGCGCGCGCAGGTCCGCCAGCAGCGCCAGCAGCTCCGGTCGGTTGACCACGCACGAGGCCGACAGGGGCATCGCCCGGGCGCTCTCGACGAGCTCGGTGATCGCGTCGAGCGTCGCCCTGACGTCGTCCACGTCGGCGGTCCTCCCTTGTTCTGCTCGGCCCCTTGCTGCTCGGCCCTGTCCTGCCGGAGGCCCTGGGACAGCTGGGCGCTGCCTACGGAGCCCCCTCCTGGGAGAGGCGCTCGGTCAGCGCCGCATGCACATGCTCCGGCAACAGGGCGGACACGTCCCCACCGTACGTCGCGACCTCCTTGACCAGGCTGGAGGACAGGAAGGAGAACAGCGGGTTGGTCGACAAGAACAGCGTCTCCACGGCGGCGAGACCGTGGTTCATCTGGGCCATCTGCAGCTCGTAGTCGAAGTCGCTGACCGCCCGCAGGCCCTTGACGATGACCGGGATGCCGTAGGCCCGGCAGTAGTCGACGACCAGGCCGTGGAAGCTGTCCACGCGGACGTTGCCCATGGGCTCGACGGCCTTGCGCAGCAGGTCCATCCGCTGGTCCACGGTGAACAGCGAGGACTTCTTCTTGTTGACCAGTACGGCGACCGTGAGCTCGTCGTACAGCGCGCCGGCGCGCTCGATGACGTCGAGGTGGCCGAGGGTGACCGGGTCGAAGGAACCGGGGCATACCGCCCGCCTGTTCATGATCGAGAACCGTACCAGAGCGTCGCCTCCCCGTAGCGCCGGGCCCGGACCGGCCGGTAGGGCTCTGGCCAGGCCGGCGCCGGCTCACGACTGCGCCGCTCCACCGCCACGACGGCGCCCGGCACCAGCCAGCGGGCCAGCGCCGCCAGGGCCGGCAGCACCTCGTCGTCGTAGGAGTGCTCGTATGGCGGGTCCAGCAGTGCCACCTCGAACAGCCCGCCGTACGACGCCGGCTCGCCGGCCAGGAAGCCCACAACCGGCATCGCGACGACCACTGCGCCGGGCAGGCCCACCGCCTCCACGTTAGCGCCCAGAACGCGAAGGGCGGCGGCGGCGTCCTCGACGAGCACCGCCGCCCCGGCCCCCCGGGAGAGCGCCTCGAGACCGAGCGCGCCGGAGCCGGCGTACAGGTCGAGCACGCGGGCGCCCTCCAGGTCGGTCAGCGAGAGCAGGGTCGAGAAGAGCCCTTCCCTGGCCCGGTCGGCGGTGGGGCGGGTGCCCGGCCCGGCGGGGACCCGGAGGCGGCGACCGCGGGCCTGGCCAGCGATCACGCGGGTCACGGCTGGCGTGTCTGCGGCGCCTCGTCGAGCAGGCGCAGCCGCACCGGCTCGAACCCGAGCAGGCGCTGCAGGTGCTGCAGCCCGGGACTGATCGTGAGGGCCGACTCGAAGCACATGGCCCGGACGCCGCGCGACAGGCACCCCTCCACCAGGTGCAGGTGCAGCAGGTAGCGGGCGTACGGCGCTGCCTCGTCGTCCCGCACCGCGTAGAACTGCGTGACGTGGGTCCACTCCACGTCGAAGGCGGCGCCGGCGAAGGCGAGGCAGCGGCCGTCCGCGACGAAGGCCGCATGCACCTCGTCCGAGCGGCCGAGCGCGTGCTCGACCACGGCTGCCAACCGTCCTGGTTCGCGCGTGCCCCGGCTCGCGAAGACCTCGGTGAGCGCGTGGCGGCGCTCGGGCTCGTCGTCGAGCCGCCGGACGGTGACGCCGAGCTCCCGGGCCCGCGACACGTTGGTGCGCAGCGCCTGCCGCCGCTTGCCGCGGAGGTACTCCGGGAGCGTCGGCGGCAGCTGGAGCACCGCCGCACCGAGCCGACCGGCGGGCAGCCCCAGCGTCCGGCGGCCCAGGTGGTGGCGGATCGCCTGCCCCTGCCGGTGGGAGGACAGCCGGACGTCCACCACCGGCAGGGAGCGGACGAAGCGCACGGTGGCCGGCAGGTGCGGCAGCGCCCGGAGGAGCTGCAGCGGCGAGCGGTCCGATCCCGCGACCGCCCGGGCGAGCTGCGACGCGCCCTGCAGTGATTCGGTCCCGTACGCCGACGACCCGGCACCCTGGACGCCCACGCGCTGCTTGCCCACCTTCCGCGCGGGAACCGGGGGGCCCCCGCGGCCGCCACTTTAGGTGCGGCTACTCCCTGCGGGTGCGCAGCACGCAGAACTCGTTGCCCTCGACGTCTGCCAGCACCGCCCAGCGCACGTCGCCCTGGCCGACGTCGACGCGGACCGCCCCCAGCGCGAGCAGCCGCTCGACCTCCTCGGCCTGCTCGCACCCGACGGGGTTGAGGTCGATGTGCAGGCGGTCCTTGACGGTCTTGGGCTCCGGGACGGCCACGAACACCAGCGAGGGGCCCTCCGTTGGGGCGACCTCCCATACCTGCGGCGGGTCGTGCTCGTCCGGCACCGCCGGGCGCTCGAGCACCGCCGACCAGAAGGCCGCGACCCTGGCGGGGTCGACGCAGTCCACGGCGAGCTCGGTGAAGCGGCTTCCCATCAGGCCTTCTCCAGGTAGTCGGCACGCTCGACGTCGATGAGGTCGCGCGCCGCCTGGGCGAGCGCGGGGTGGCGGTCCAGCATCGGGTCGGCGGCGACGAGCGCCACCGCCTCCGCGCGTGCCTCGACGATGAGGTCCTCGTCGCGCAGGAGCTGCAGCAGTCGTAGCGAGGACTGCCGGCCGGACTGGGCCGCACCGAGCACGTCGCCCTCCCGGCGCTGCTCCAGGTCGACCCGTGACAGGGCGAAGCCGTCGTTGGTCGCAGCCACGGCCTCCACCCGGTCCCGCCCCGGCGTGCCCAGCTCGGCCTCGGTGACGAGCAGGCACAGCGACGCGTGCTCGCCGCGACCGACCCGGCCGCGCAGCTGGTGCAGCTGGGAGACGCCGAAGCGGTCGGCGTCCAGCACCACCATGACGGTCGCCCCGGGCACGTCGACGCCCACCTCGATGACGGTGGTCGCGACGAGCACGTCGAGCTGGCCGAGGGTGAAGCGCCGCATCACGTCGTCCTTGGCGTCCGGGGGCAGCCGGCCGTGCAGGGCCTGCACGCGCAGCCCGTGCAGCGGCCCGTCGACCAGCAGCGGCAGCAGCTCGGTGACGGCCGCCGCGGGACGGCGTCCCTCGTCGTCGCTGCCGGCCGGCTCGTCACCGCCGATGCGCGGGCAGACCACGAACGCCTGCCGCCCCCCCTCCGCGGCCTCGCGCACCCGCTCCCAGGCCCGGCCCAGCCAGCCCGGCTGCTCGGCCAGCGGCACGACCGCCGTGCGGATCGGCGAGCGGCCCTGGGGCAGCTCGGTGAGGGTGGAGACCTCCAGGTCGCCGAACACCGTCATCGCCACCGTGCGCGGGATCGGTGTCGCCGTCATCACCAGCACGTGCGGCGCGGCTCCCTTCGCGCGGAGGGCGTCGCGCTGCTCGACGCCGAACCGGTGCTGCTCGTCGACCACGACCAGCCCGAGGTCGGCGAACGCGACACCCTCGCTGAGCAGCGCGTGCGTCCCGACGACGATGCCGGCCGAGCCGTCGGCCGTCTCCGTGAGTGCCGTACGACGCGACGCCGCACCCTGCGACCCGGTCAGCAGCGCCACCCGCGTCGCCCGGTCGGCGGCACCCAGCTCACCGGCCGCGCCCAGCGGGCCGAGCAGCTCGCGGATCGCGCGGGCGTGCTGCTGGGCGAGCACCTCGGTCGGCGCGAGCAGCGCCGCCTGGCCCCCGGAGTCCACGACGGCGAGCATGGCCCGCAGCGCGACGACGGTCTTGCCCGAGCCGACCTCGCCCTGCAGCAGCCGGTGCATGGGGTGCGGCCGGGCCAGCTCGTCGGCGAGCTGGGCGCCGACGGCGACCTGCCCGTCGGTGCGCACGAACGGCAGCCGCGCGTCGAAGGCGTCGAGCAGGCCGCCGGGCTGTCCGGGCCGGGGCGTCCCGGGCTCCGCCTGGGCGCTCGCCCGGCGCTGGGCCAGCACGACCTGCAGTACGAAGGCCTCGTCCCACCGCAGCCGCGCGGTGCCCCGCGTGACGTCGGACCGGTTGGCCGGCCGGTGCACGCCACGCAGGGCCGGCTCGAGCCCGACCAGGCCGCGCGGCTCCCGCACCTGCGCCGGCAGCGGGTCCTCTCCCCAGTCCATCGAGTCGAGCACCAGCGCGACGGACTTGGCGATGTTCCAGGTCGGCAGCGAGGCCGCCGCCGGGTAGACGGGGATCAGCGCCCCAGCGAAGGCGTCGACGTCGGCGTCGTCGGCGTCGCTGACCAGGTAGTCGGGGTGCGTCAGCTGCAGGGTGCGCTGGAAGGCCGAGACCGTGCCGGCGAACAGCCCCCGCCGCCCCACCCGCAGGTCCTTGCCGACCCGCCAGGTGGCCTTGCCGAAGAAGGTCAGTCGGAGCTGGCCGGAGCCGTCGCTGATCACGACCTCCCCCAGCCGCTTGCCGGTGGTCGTCGCCCGGACCCTGGCGGACCTCACCTCGGCCATCACCGTCACGTGGTCACCGACCTTCAGCCCCTGCAGCGGGGTGAGGACGCCCCGCTCGGCGTACCGCCGTGGGTAGTGGCGCAGCAGCTCTCCGACGGTGTGCAGGTCGAGCGCCGCGGCCATACCCTTGGCCGTGCGGTCGCCGAGGACCCGCACCAGCGGCGTGTCGAACGACGCCACGGCTACTCCACGCCGAGCAGCAACGGGAAGTGCGGCTGCCCCCCGTCGTAGTGCAGGACCTCGACGGCCGGGTGGCGGGCCTCGACGTGGCTCGTGAGCCATTCGGCCGCACCGTCGCGGGCGTCCGCGCCGGTGACGACCGTCACCAGCTCACCGCCGCCGGCGAGCATCCGGTCGACCAGCTCAGCGGCGACCGCCTCGACGTCCTCGCCGAGCAGGACGACGTCGCCCTCCAGCAGCCCGAGGACGTCACCGGGACGGCACACACCGGCCATCGTCGCGGCCTCGCGGACCGCTGTGGTCACCTGCGCCGAGCGGGTCGCGCCGGCGGCGGCGGCCATCGTCCCCACGTCGTCCGCGAACGACCGTGACGGGTCGGCGACGGCGAGCGCCGCCAGGCCCTGCAGCACCGAGCGGGTCGGGACGACGGCGACCGAGAGCCCCTCGTCCCGGGCCGCCGCGGCCGCCGCGGACGCGACGGCGAGCACGTCGCCGTCGTCGGGCAGCAGGACGACCTCGGCGGCGCCGGTGCTGCGCACCGCGTCGAGCAGCTCGACGGTGCTGGGGCTGGCCGTCGGGCCGCCGCCGACGACGGTGGCGCCGCTGCCACGGAACAGCCGGGCCAGGCCCTGGCCGGGTACGACGGCGACCACGGCCCGGCCCACGGGCCGCTCGTTCATGGCGGGCGCCTGCTCCTGCCCACCGCGCGACCCGGAGGAGGGGTCCTCGCCGGCCGTCTGGTCGGCGAAGCGGGTCACCGTGACCCGGAACGGGCGGCCGGCCTGCAGACCGGCCTCCAGGGCGGCGCCGATGTCGTTCACATGAACGTGCACGTTGTGCACCCCGTCGCCACCGACGACGACGAGGGAGTCACCGATGCCGGCCAGGGTCTGCTCGAGCTCCTCCACCGCGCCGTCGTCCGCGTCCCGCAGGAGGTACTGCACCTCGTAGCCGTAGGTGCCGCTGCCCGCCTCCCGCGCGGCGGCCAGACCCGTCCCGTCGCGCGGGACCAGCAGCTGCTCCGGCTCACCCGTCGTCGCGGTGGGCCCGTCCGCCCCGGTCACGACCCGCTCGAGCGCCTCGAGGAGCACGCACAACCCGCGGCCTCCCGCGTCGACGACGCCGGCCGCCTTGAGCGCCGGCAGCAGCTCGGGGCTCGTCAGCAGGGCGGCGGCCGCTCCGCCACGGGCCGCCCGGACGACGGCGCCGAGGTCGGCGGCACCGATCTCGGCCGCCGCCGCCGCCGCCTCGCGGGCGACGGTGAGCAGCGTCCCCTCGGCGGGCGCGGCGACAGCGCCGTAGGCGAGCTCGGCGGCGCGCACCAGCGCCCGCTGCAGGTCGGCGGCGGAGGCCTCGTCGGCCTCGCCCAGCACCTCGGACAGCCCACTCAGCAGCTGGGACAGGATGACCCCGGAGTTGCCGCGGGCGCCCATGAGGGCGCCGTGCGCCATCGCCCGCACCGTGGTGCGGAGGTCACCGGCGGTGCCTTGCACCGCCTCGAGGACCGAGGCCATGGTCATGACGAGGTTGGTGCCGGTGTCGCCGTCGGGCACCGGGTAGACGTTGAGGGCGTCGATCTCGGCCCGCGCCAGCTCGAGGTCGCCGTGTCCGGCCGCGCACCAGCGGCGTACGGCGTCGGCGTCGAGCACCTGCAGCACGCCTGCTCCCTTCTGCGCGGGCGCGGGCACCGGCCGGGCGAGGCTAGCCTGGCTGCTACCGTGGCTTTTCGTCCGGCGCCAGACCGGCCCGTCCCGCGTCAGTCTTCCCGCACCAGCGTTGTTTGGAGTGTTCCGTGGCAGCCATCTGCGACGTCTGTGGCAAGGGCCCCGGCTTCGGGATGTCCGTCAGCCACTCGCACCGCCGCACCCGCCGCCGCTGGAACCCCAACATCCAGACGGTCCGGGCCCTCGCCGGCAAGAGCGGCAAGACGCCCGTCAAGCTCGGGGTCTGCACCTCTTGCCTCAAGGCCGGCAAGGTCGCTCGCGCCTAGTCCGCGGCTGGTCGCGCCGCCGGCGAACTTGTGCACCGGATCTCCGCGGGACTGTTGCCAGGCGCCCTGGCGTGTGTACTCTGCCGTTGGTCGAAAGTTCAGCACGTGCGTCTGTACGCCCGCGTGGACGATCGCGGGCTCGTCGCTCTCCCCGGTGTCAATGATCCGTGGGCGGCGTGAGGGGCCGGCACGACTCGGTCCCGCGCCGTGCGGGGCCGTCCCCCGCACCAGAAGGAACAGTCAATGGCACAGGGCACCGTGAAGTGGTTCAACGCCGAGAAGGGCTTCGGCTTCATCGCTGTCGACGGTGGGGGCGCGGACGTGTTCGTCCACTACTCCGCCATCCAGAGCGACGGCTACCGCTCCCTCGACGAGGGCCAGCGCGTGGAGTTCGACATCACCCAGGGGCAGAAGGGCCCGCAGGCCGACGCGGTCCGCCCCGTCTAGGGCGCCTGTCACGTCGCGCGACGGCCCGGTCCTGTGGGGGCCGGGCCGTCGCGCTGCTGTCCGGGCCAAGTCCGTGGCTAGTCCAGCTGCCGCAGCTGCTCGCGGTAGCGACGGGCGTTCGCGGCGTACATCTGCACGGCTTCGTCGAAGGCTCCCTCGGGGACGGCGTCGAGCCGCATCCGCGCCGGGATGCCCAGCGCCATGGCGTACGCCGGCACCTCGGTCCGGTTGCCCACGACGGCGCCGGCCCCGACCAGCGCTCCGCTGCGCACGACCACGTCGTGCAGCACCACCGACCCGGAGCCGACCAGGCACCGGTCCTCCACGGTGCAGCCCTCCAGGTGCGCGAGGTGCCCCACGACGCAGTCGGACCCGATCCGGGTCGGCTTGTCGTGGGTCGCGTGCACCACCGTGCCGTCCTGCACCGAGGTCCGCTCCCCCACCACGATGGCGCCGTAGTCGCCGCGCAGCACCGCTCCCGGCCAGATGCTGGCGCCGGCGCCGATCGTGACGTCGCCGATCACCGTCGCGTCGGGGTGGACGTAGGCGTCGGGGTGCACGGTGGGCACGCGCTCGCCGAGGGCGTAGAGGGCCATGCGCTCTCCTTCGGGTCGGGACAGGTCGAGACGGGCGGCTGGGCGCTTCCACACGGGGGGCCGACCTCAGCGGGCCAGCGCGTGGTACTCCTCGTTCGGCAGCATGTTGGTGGCCATCGCCATCCGATTGGTGAAGCTGTACATCGCGGCCAGCTCGGCGACGTCCCAGGCCTCCTCCAGCGTGAGGCCCACGGCGAGCAGGGTGTCGCGGTCCTGGCGGGTGACCTCGCGGGGTGTGCGCGTGAGCTTCTCGGCGTACGCGCAGATCGCGGTGCGGCGCGCGTCCAGGCCGGCCCGCCGCCAGTCCAGGGTGATCCGGTCGCCGAGCACCGGGTCGCCGAGCGCCTCGCGCAGGGCGGCGCCGTGGGCGACGAGGCAGTACAGGCAGCCGTTGGCCATGGAGACCACCACGGCGACCATCTCGCGGTCGGCCACGGACAGGTGCTCGGTGGGGACGTGCAGGCTCTTGAAGTGCGCGAACCACGTGCGCAGCCGCTCGGGGCGGTAGGAGTAGGTCGCGAACACGCCCGGCACGAAGCCGAGCGACTCACGCACCTTGCGGAACAACCCCTGCACGTCGTCGGGCAGCGCGCTCTCGGCGGGGACGGGGTACCAGCTCTGCGCGGCGTCGGCCATGGCGGCGACGCTAGTCCGCGGCCGGACCCGTCGGCACCGGCCCGGTCACCGGCCGCGCCAGCCGTGGTCCAACGGGCCGGTGCCGCGGCCGAGGCGGAAGCCGCCGGCGATGGCGCCGGTGACGTAGGCCTTGGCCTGCCGCACCGCCTCCGGGACGTCGCGGCCGAGCGCGAGGTGGGAGGCGACGGCGCTGGCGAGGGTGCAGCCGGTGCCGTGCGTGTGCCGGTTGTCCAGCCGCGGCGTGCTCAGTACGTGCTCGGCGGTGCCGTCGGTCAGCAGGTCGACGGCGTCCCCACGCAGGTGGCCGCCCTTGACGAGCACCCAGCGCGGGCCCAGCGCGAGCACCGCGTCGGCGCCCCGCCGCAGGCCCGTCTCGTCCTCCACGCGTACGCCGGTCAGCTGCTCCACCTCCGGCAGGTTGGGCGTCACGACGGTGGCCAGCGGCAGCAGCAGCCGGCGCAGGACGTCGAGGGCTTCGCCGTCCAGGAACGCGTCGCCGTGCGAGCTCACGCCGACGGGGTCGACCACGAGAGGCGCGTCGACCCTCGCGAGGCGCTCCGCGACCGCCTCGACGAGGACGGCCGGGCCGAGCATGCCGGTCTTGACCGCGTCGACGCCGAGGTCGCACAGCACGCTGTCGAGCTGGGCCCGGACCGCCTCGACCGGCAGGGGCCAGGTGCCCTGCACGCCGACGGAGTTCTGGGCCGTGACGACCGCGACGACGCTCATCCCGTGCACGCCGCAGGCGAGCATCGTCTTGAGGTCGGCCTGGATCCCGGCGCCCCCACCGGAGTCGCTGCCGGCGACGGTGAGCACGCGCCTCACCCGAAGTGCTCCCAGCCGCCTGTCAGCGGTCGGCCGCCCGAGTCCCTGACACCGCTGCCCGCGCGCACCCGGCCGACCGCGACGACGCCCAGCTCGGCGAGTCCCGCCACCGCGCCGGGCGGGACGGTGCCGACCAGCGCGTGGTCCTCGCCACCGTGCAGCGCCTGCTGCTCGCTCACCCCGTCCGGACGCGGCACCGCTGCGACGTCGAGCTCCATCCCGACCCCGCTCGCCGCGCACACGTGCCCGAGGTCGGCGACCAGCCCGTCGCTCACGTCGCACATCGCGGTCGCGCCGCTGTCGGCCAGCGCCGGACCCAGGGCGTACGGCGGCTCCGGCCGTCGGTGCACGTCGACCAGCGGCCCCGTCCTGCGACCAGCGGTCAGCAGCGCCAGCCCCGCCGCCGAGCCGCCGAGCCGGCCGGCGACCACGACCACGTCGCCCACCCGCGCGCCGGCCCTGCTGACCGGTCGGCGGCCCTGCAGGTCACCGAGCGCCGTGACGCTGACCACCACCTGCTCGGCCCGCACCGTGTCGCCGCCCACCACAACCGCCCCGACCAGGGCGCCCTCGTCGCGCAGGCCGTCGGCGAGCTCCAGGGCCCAGGCGACCGGCAGGTCGGCGGGAGCGGCCAGCCCGACGAGCAGCGCACTGCCGGTCGCCCCCATGGCGGCGATGTCCGCGAGGTTGGCCGCCGCCGCCTTGCGGCCCACGTCGTACGCCGTCGACCAGTCGCGACGGAAGTGGACGCCCTCGACCAGGACGTCGGTCGTCGCGACCACCCGGCCGTCCGGCGCCGCGACCACGGCGGCGTCGTCGCCCGGGCCCAGCAGCACCTGCGGACCGGTGCCGAGGCGCTCCGCCACCAGGGCGATCAGGCCGAACTCGCCGACGTCCCCTGCGGTAGCGTCCGGCACCTCAGCACCCTCTCAGAGCGGCGGTCGGCACTGTGGTCCAGGCCTACATCCTCATCCAGACCGAGGTCGGGAAGGCCGCTGCGGTCGCCGCCGCGATCAGCGAGCTCGACGGCGTGGCGCAGGCCGAGGACGTCACCGGCCCCTACGACGTCATCGTGCGGGCCGAGGCCGGCAGCGTCGACGAGCTCGGCCGGCTCGTGGTCGCGCGCGTGCAGTCGGTCGACGGCATCACCCGCACGCTGACCTGCCCCGTCGTCCACCTCTGAGCCCGACCACGCTGCTGGCGGGCGTCGCGCTGCTGGTGGGGCTCGCGGGCTGCTCCGCCGGTCGGCCGGCCGGACCGGCACCGCAGGCAACCGGCCCCGTGGACGTGCCGGTGCCGGCCTCGCGCGTCGTGGGGGTGACGCGGGCCTGCGCAGCCCTGGTGGCCCGGCTCCCCGCTGAGCTCGGGCCCGGCATCCGTCGGCGGCCGGTGACCGGCGACCCCGGGCGCACCGCGGCCTGGGGCGACCCGGCGATCACCCTGCAGTGCGGGGTGCCCCGGCCCGACCCGGCCATCGAGCCGCTCACCATCGACGGGCTCGCCTGGGCGGTCAAGGACGTGGGCGCGGGCCAGCTCTGGACGACCCGCGACCGCGCGGTCGCTGTCTCGGTGCGCATCGGGGACGGGTACGAGGGGCAGGGCGAGCTCGTCGTACCGCTGGCCGCCCCGGTGCTGGCCACCCTGCCCGCCGCCCGCACGACGCCAAGCCCCGCCGAGCCCCGTGATCCAGGCGGCGAAGGTGGGGCCCTGACCCCCGGAAGGCCGCCTGGATGACGGCAGGTCAGGCCCGAGCCGGTGAGCCGGGTCAGCGCAGACCGGTGCCGCGTCGCAGGGCCGCGCGCACCAGCCGGTCGACCAGGGTCGGGTAGTCGACGCCGGAGGCGGCCCACATGCGGGGGAACATCGAGGTCGGGGTGAAGCCCGGCATCGTGTTGACCTCGTTGAGCACCGGCTGGCCATCCGGGGGCACGAAGAAGTCGACCCGGGCCAGGCCCTCGCAGTCCAGGGCCAGGAAGGCCCGCCGGGCGCAGTCCTGCAGCTGCGCCACGACCTCGGCGGGGAGGTCGGCGGGGCAGTGGAGCACGGTCGCCTCGTCGAGGTACTTCGCCTCGAAGTCGTAGAACTCGTGGTCGCCGACGAGGGTGATCTCGGCGGGCACGCTGACCTCGGGCCGGCCGTCCTCCCCGACCAGGACGCCCAGCTCGACCTCGCGGCCGACGACGCCCTGCTCCACCACCACCTTGGGGTCCGCGGCGAACGCGGTCACCAGCGCGGCCGGCAGGTCATCCCAGGAGCCGACCCGGCTGATGCCGATGCTCGAGCCGCCCCTGGCCGGCTTGGCGAACACCGGCAGCGCCAGCGCCCCCAGCCGCGCGGTGACGGCGGCCTCGTCGGCCTCCCACTCGGCGCGGCGCACCACGACCGCGGGCGCCACCGGCAGCCCCTCGGCGGCGAGCAGCTTCTTGGCGACAGCCTTGTCCATGGCGGCGGCGCTCGCGAGCACGCCGCTCCCGACGTAGGGCAGGTCGGCCATCTCCAGCAGCCCCTGCACGGTGCCGTCCTCGCCGTACGGCCCGTGCAGGACCGGGAAGACGACGTCGACACCGCGCAGCAGGTCCGAGCCGGCGTCCAGCGGCACCAGGCCGCCGACGGTCGGGTCGCCCGGCAGCGCCACGGCCGCGCCGTCGCCGACCGCCGGCAGCTCCCGGCCGCTGATGACCAGCTGCGCCGGGTCGTCGGGCGCGAGCACCCACCGGCCTTGCGGGGTGATGCCGACCGCCACCACGTCGTACCTGTCCCGGTCCAGCGCACCGAGCACGCTGCCTGCGCTGAGGCAGGAGATCGCGTGCTCGCTGCTGCGGCCGCCGAACACGACGGCGACGCGGACCCGGGAGCTCACCCGGGCGAGCCTAAGGGGACGGCGATCCTCAGCCCACCCGCGCCGCGAGCTCCCGCAGCGGCGGCTCGTAGGCCTCCCCGAAGGTCGGGAAGGCGTGCACCACGTCCGCGAGCACCGACAGCGGCACCCGCGCGCGGATCGCCAGGACCGCCTCGGCCAGCCACTCGTCGGCACGCGGCCCGATCGCGGCCGCCCCCACGAGCACGCCGCGCGCACGGTCCGCGGTCAGCACCAGCCGGCCGCCGCCGGTGCCCTCGGTGGAGGTCCGGGCCACCTCACCGAGATCCATCACCGCCGTCACGGCGTCCACGCCCTCGGCGGTGGCGGTCGCCTCGTCCGTCCCGACGCTGGCCACCGGCGGCTCGGTGTAGACGGCCCGCGGCACGGCGCGGTAGTCGGCCCGGCGCTCGCGCCCCAACAGGTTGTCCGAGACCACGCGGGCCTGGTAGTTGGCGGTGTGGGTGTACGGCGCGACGCCCGTCACGTCGCCCGCCGCCCACACGTGCCGCTGCCCCCGCACCCGGCAGTGCTCGTCGGTCGGCAGGGCGCCGCCGTCGTCCGGCTCGACGCCGAGCAGGTCGAGCCCGAGACCGTCGGTGCTGGGCGCCCGGCCCACGGACACCAGCACCCGCTCGGCTTCCACCGTGCTGCCGTCGGACAGGTGCACCCGGGCACCACCGTCCGGGGTCGGCTCGGCCCGCTGCACCTGCGTCTGCAGGCGTACGTCGACGCCGTCGTCGCGCAGCACCGCCGCCAGCCGGGCGGCGACGCCGGCCTCCTCCTTGCCGGCCAGCTGGGGACCGGCCTCGACCAGCGTCACCCGGGTGCCGAACCGCGCGAACACCTGCGCGAGCTCGCAGCCGACGGCACCGCCGCCCATGACGACCAGCGACAAGGGCCGGTCACCGGTCGAGAGCGCCTCGTCGCTGGTCCAGGTCGGCACCCGGTCCAGCCCGTCGAGCGGTGGACGGACGGGCTGCGAGCCGGTCGCCACCACCAGGTCGGTCCAGCCGAGCTGGCGGCCGTCGACGTCGACCACCCCCGCGCGGACCACTCGGCCGCGGCCGCGCACCAGCACGACGCCGCTGCCCCGCGCCGCCTCGGCTGCCGCGCTGTCGTCGCGACCCTCGGCGATCGCGTCGCGGCGCCGGACGGCCGCGGCGAAGGCCCGGTCCTCGTCGTCCAGCGTCGGCCGCGCCGAGGCGCCACCGAGCCGGGGGAGGTCGCGCGCCTCGGTCCGCGCCTGGGCGCTGCGCAGCATCGCCTTGCTCGGCATGCACGCGACGTAAGGGCACTCGCCACCCACCCGCAGTGACTCCACCAGCGCGACCCGTCGTCCCTGCTCGGCAAGGGCGGAGGCGACGACCTCACCGGCCGACCCTGCTCCGAGCACGACGACGTCGAAGGACTCCATGGCCGCGATCCTCGCCGATCAGGTGCTGCCGCGCGTCACAGGTCCCGGAGCTGGCTGGAACCCGCGCGGCCGACGAGCCGGCCGAGGACGAGCAGGACGGCAGCGCTGGCCACCAGGATGCTGGCGATGACGCTTGCGAGGTAGGCGACGGGCACCGTCAGCCCGGTCGGGGCGGGGTCGAAGATGCCGGTGAGCACCTTGACCAGCAGGTAGGCGATGACCGCGCCGATGGCGGCCCCGCCGAGCAGTCCGCCGGCGAGCAGCGCGCGGGCCTCGGCGGTGAGGAAGCGGCCACGCTGGCGGGCGGTGGCGCCGAGGGCGGCGAGCAGGACCAGCGCACGACGGCGTTCGGTGATGCCCAGCGCCAGCGCCAACGCCGAGCAGGCGAGCGCCAGGACCAGACCGAAGCCGAGCTCCAGGCGGGACAGCCCGGACAGGTCGGCGCTGGCCAGTCCGGACGCGGAGGTGACCGCGCTCCGGTCGGCGACGATGTCGTGCACCTGCGCCCCCGGTGGGACCTGACTGCGCAGCGCCGCCGCTGTGGCACTCGGGGTCGAGGACTTGACGAGGAAGGTGCCCACCGCGTCGGAGCCGGTCATCGTGGCGATGTAGCCGGCGTTGGCGATGATGAAGCTGTCCTTGGGAGCGGTCGGGAACTCCTTGACCACGCCGGCCACCCGGAAGGGGACCTGCGTGTAGGCGTGGTTGGGACCGGTCTGCAGCCGCAGCCGCACCAGGTCGCCGGGATGCAGCTGGTAGTCGTGGATCGTCTCGGCCGAGAGCAGCGCCGCGTCAGGGGTGGTCGCGAGGGAGTGCAGAGCGGCGGAGATGGTGGAGCCCGGGACGAAGGAGTCCAGGAGCGGGGCGACGGCTCCGATGCTGCCGGGCCGGATGCCGTAGAGGTCCTGCAGGTCCGCTCCGACGTAGGCGAGGCGGTGCTGCAGCGGCTCGACCGCCTGGACGCCGGGCGCGGAAGCGAGGGCAGCCCCGGCATCGGGTCCGGCGGTGGCGCCGGGTGCCTCGGTCACGGCGACGTCGGCACCGACGGTGAGCGCCACGTCGAGCCGGGCCTGCTTGTCGTAGGTGGCCGTGAAGATCGCTGTGGAGGCGGCGAGGCCCACGGCGACGGCAAGTCCGGCCGCCCCGCGGGAGATGATCCGGCGCCGCCGGCGCACCCCGGCCGCTTCGAGCTCGGGCGCACGACCTCGGCCCGAGGGTGCGAAGCGGCCGGTGCGGCGGGCGCACGCCAGGAAGCTGATCCGCCAGACCAGCAGCGCCAGACCGGGCCAGGCCAGCGCCGGGCCGAGCAGGGCGGCGTAGTTGACCGCGGCGACCGGCACCCCCTCGGGCACGACCACCACCTGGTAGCCGCCGCGGGCGGTCAGGTAGAACACCAGCCCGGCACCGGCGAGCAGGACGACGTCGAGCCCGAGGCGCAGCGGCCAGGGCAGCCCGGTCGGCTGGACCCGCGCGGCAGCGGCGCCGATGCCGTCCGCGCGGGGACGCAGGGCGGCGCGAGCCGCCGGGCCGAGCTGGGTCGCCGCCGCCAGCAGCAGGCCGATGACGGCCGCCGCGACCGTCCAGCCGAGCGAGAGCCGGGCCCCGCTGGGCAGCGCGAGCCGTACGGCGAGCAGCGCCAGTGGGATGCCGAGCAGCACCCCGAGACCGCCGGTGAGTGCGGTCTCGCCGGCGACGACGCGCAGGAGCTGGGCCGGCCGGGCGCCGCGCAGGCGGAGCAGCGCGACCTCCCGCCGACGCCGCTCCCCCCGCAGCGCGACCACCAGGGAGGCCACCACGGCAGCCAGCGCGAGTCCGGGGACACCGAGCAGCAGGATGAGCAGCTGGGCGTAGAGGGCGTCCTCGCGCGCTGCTGACAGCGCGGCGCCGAGGTTGTCGCCGACCAGGGCGCCGCCGGCGACCTGCGCCTGGAAGTGGTTGGCCCGCTGGGTGCTCAGCGCCGCGGCAGCCGCCGGGTCATGGGGCAGCGGTGCGTGGTCGAACAGCACGTGGAACTGCGTGATCACCGTCGCGCCCCTGGTCAGCGCGGAGAACCTCGCCGGCGGCACGAGCAGGACGTTGTCGGGCGGCGCGGTGGCGCCGGCGCCCGGTGGAGCGCCGATCACCTGGAAGAAGCTGTCGGCCTGCGGCAGGTCGGCCACACCGTCGACGCGCACGGCCTGCTGGCCGCCGCCGGGAAGGGCGACCCGGACGCTGCTACCCGGCCCGGCGGCGAGGTTGGCTGCCGTCTGCTGCTGCAGCAGCACCCCGGTACGGCTGCCGAGCAGGTAGCGGATCTCCGCGGGCGCGGCCTGCGCATACTGCGGCGGGAGCGCCACGACGTACGCCCGACCGGTGGTCCGGCTCCCGGTCGCCGAGGCCGAGCTCAGCGCCGGCACCTGCGCCAGCCGGACCGGCAGCACGACCCGGACGTCGGGTGTCTGCGCGAGGGTGTCCGCGACCGCTCTTGGCTGGCCCTGCGGGGTGACCTGCACCTGCCAGTCGACGGGCACCCGGGCCGCGGCCCGGGTGGCCAGCCCGGCCCGGCTGTCGGTGATGAACGCGCCAAGCGCCGCGATGAACGCCACGGCCAGGGCGATGCTGAGTGCGGCGCCCAGCAGCTCGACGGGACGTCGCCGGCACAGGCCGCCGAGCCAGGCCGGCGCTCGCATGAACGGGGCTCTCATGACCGGGCTCCCATCCGCAGTCGGCCGGCGTCGAGGACCGCCTCGTCGGCGAGCAGGCCGGCCAGCTCCTCGTCGTGCGTGGCGACGACCAGCGCACCGCCGGCGGCCGTGACGTGGTCACGCAGGGCCGTGAGCACGGCGAAGCCGCTGCTCCGGTCGAGCGCGCCGGTCGGCTCGTCGGCCAGCACCAGCCGCGGCGTGCCGGCGAGCACGCGTGCGACAGCGACGCGCTGCTGCATGCCTCCGGACAGCTGGGCCGGCAGCGCGTCGGCCGCGTCGAGCAGGTCGACCACCGCGAGGGCGGCCCGGGTCGCGGCACCGGCGTGCTCGACGCTGCTTCCGCGGAGCCGCAGCGGCAGCGCGACGTTCTCGGCGGCGGTGAGCTCCGGGAGCAGCGAGGGCGCCTGGAACACCAGCCCGATCTGGGCCCGGCGGAGCACCGGGTCGGCTTCGAGCCCGGGCCAGCGGATGCTGCCCCGCTCCGGCTTGAGGAGTCCGGCGAGTGCGAGGAGCAAGGTGGTCTTGCCGCTGCCGGAGCGGCCGGTCAGGGCGAGCTCGGCACCGGGCCCGACCGTCAGGCTGGTGTCGGTCAGCACCGGCGTCGTGCCGTAGGCCAGGTGCAGCCCGGCCGCGACGACGACGGGGGCCTGCTCGGTGGTGCGGGCGGTCCGTGTGGCTGGCGAGGTGGTCATCGCAGCTTCCCGTCGGTCATCTCCAGGACGCGGTCGGCGGCTGCGGCCACGGTCGCGGAGTGCGTGACGACGACGGTCGCCCCGTTGCCCGGCCGGACCCGGCGGAGCAGCTCGAGGATGCTCGACTCCTCCGTGCGGCTGACCTCCGCGGTCGGCTCGTCGGCCAGCAGCACCAGCGGGCTGCCGGCCAGTGCCACGGCGAGGTTGGCGCGTGCGGTCTCCCCGCCGGACAGGGTGGAGGGCCGGGCGGTGCCCTGGCCCCCGATGCCGAGCTCGTCGAGCAGTTCCTGGGGATCCCCCAGCCGTCCCTCCGGGTGCCGGTCACCGCGTTGCCGTCGTACGCCGCGGAAGGAGGCGGCGAGCCGCACGTTGGCCAGCACCGTCAGGTGCTCGACCAACCCGCTGGCCTGGGTGAGGACGCCGATCCAGCGTCCGCGCATCCGTGCCTGCTCGGACGGCCCGCGATGGCTGAAGCGCTCACCGCCGATCCGCACGCTGCCGCCGTCCGGGTCGTCGAGCCCGGCGAGCAGGTTCAGCAGGGTGGACTTGCCGGAGCCGGACGGCCCCATGACCGCGACCATCTCGCCGGGCCCGACCGTCAGCGACACGTCGCGGAGCGCGGGAACCTCCTCCTCACCCCGGCGGTAGAAGCGGTGCAGGCCGCGGGCCTCGAGGACAGGGTGGCCGCCGGGTGGCGCCGATGCGCCGGTCATGCCAGCCGCAGGCTCTCGGAGATCTTCGTGTAGGGGTCGACGTTGTCCGACCCGACCGGTCCGTACAGGTCCAGGACCACCTCGCGGCCGCCCTTGGCGATCTCGTAGCGGTTGACCTCGTCGCGGAACACCTTGCCGGTGACCGGGTCGGACGCGGAGTTGCGCCGGAACACCACGAGGACGCCCGCGCCGCCGGGCAGCGTCACCGGCTTCATGCTCCGCAGCTCGAAGGCGGGCTGGCTCGTCCGCAGCTGCGCGACCTCCTGCTTGGCCGAGGACACCGTCACCGGAGCCGCGGCGGCCCTCCCCGTGGCACTGATGCCGTTGAGCTTGTCGGTGAAGGTGACGGTGGCCCCGCGCGCGGTGCTGGCCCACCCCTCCGGGTGCACGAAGGTGTAGCGGCCAGTCGCGTTGTGGTAGCCGACGTACGCGACGTTGTCGGGGATGTCGCCGGGCGGGTTGCTCTCGACGGGCGCGGGGGCCTGGGACGGGACCCCACCGACCGACGGGCTGGCCGACCCGGCCGGTGCCGACGGGTTCGTACCGGTCGTCGCGCCGGGTGTGGCGGAGCCGCCGGACGCCGCTGGCGCAGTGGAGGTGCTCTTCCCACCGCAGCCTCCGGCCGCCATCGCCGCGACAGCGAGGGCCGCCGCCCCGAAGCGTCGGGACCTCGCTGCGAGCCTGGGTGTGGTCATGGCGAGGACGCTAGGGACCGATGGGTTAGCGCCGGCACCGCAGCGGGTCAGCGGGCCGCTTACGTTCATGTCCGTCCGCCGCCAGGTGCGGAGGCGACCAGCAGAGGTGACGACCGACCCGTGAGCGAGGTGCGCAGGGGCGACGCGACGCCGGCCGGCCGGTCGCTGCGTCGCCAGATCGCGGTCGGCATCCTCGCCGTGACGAGCGTCGCCGTGCTCCTGTTCGCGCTGCCGCTGGCGGCAGCGGTCAGCCGGCTCTACCGCGACCAGGAGCTCGCCGGCCTGCAGCGTGACGCGACGCGCATCGTGGCGCTGGTGCCGGACAACCCGATCGGCCCGCAGAGCCGGCTGCGGGTTCCGGACGCCGCCGACAGGGACGAGGTGATCGGGCTCTACACCCCGGACGGCCGACTGGCGGCTGGACGGGGACCGGACCGGTCGCCGGTCGCCGGGGCCGGCGCCGACGGGAGGGTGCACCAGGGCAGCGAGGAGGGGCAGCTCACGGTCGCCGTGCCGGTGCCCTCCGACCGCAGCGTGGTCGCCGTCGTCCGCGCCGCTGTCCCGTTCAGCGAGGTCGCCGGGCGCAGCCGACGCAGCTGGGCGGCGATGGCGCTGCTCGCCCTGGCAGTCCTCGCGGTCGCCGCCCTGCTGGCCCGACGGCAGGCGCGGCGGATCGCCACTCCGCTGGAGCAGCTGACCGTCGCCGCGCGAGCGCTCGGCGACGGCGACTTCACCGTCACCCCGCAGCGGTCCGGGATCAGGGAGGCGGACGCGGCCGGTGTCGCGCTCCGGGACACGGCCGAGCGACTGGGCGGCCTCCTGCAGCGGGAGCGCACGTTCAGCGCGGACGCCTCGCACCAGCTCCGCACCCCGCTGACCGGGCTGCTGCTGGGGCTGGAGTCGGCGCTCGACCGCCCGGGCGCCGACCTCCGGCGCGCGATGGAGGTCGCCCTCGAGCGCGGTCGTCGCCTGCAACAGACCGTCGACGACCTGCTCGCCCTCCGCCGGGACACCGACGGAGGCCCCGGCACCCTCGACCTGGAGGTCGAGCTGCCCGTCGTCGGCGACACCTGGCGAGCGGTGTTCGCCGCTCGGCGCCGTCCCTTCTCGGTGACGGTGGACACGGCCCTGCCCGCCGTCGCCGCCTCGGCCCCGGCGCTACGCCAGATCCTCGACGTGCTGGTCGACAACGCTCTGCAGCACGGCGCCGGCGCCGTCAGCCTGACCGCCTCCGACCTGGGAGACGCGGTCGCCGTCGAGGTCGCCGACGACGGCGAGGGCCTGGCCTCCGGCCCGGAGGCAGCCTTCACGCGGCGTTCGCCGAGCGCTCAGGGGCACGGCATCGGACTGGCGCTCGCGCGGTCCCTGGCGGAGGCCGACGGCGGGCGCCTCGTCGTACGGCGGGCGGCACCCCGTCCGGTCCTCGCCCTTCTCCTTCCGGTCGCCGACGCTGTCGTCGCCTCCGCGCCGGTCGGCCGCCGGCAGGATGGTCAGGCGTCCACCTCGTAGCGGTAGCCGTGCCCGCGCAGGGTCGTGATTCGGTCGGGGCGCTCACCGCGGTCGCCCAGCTTGCGCCGCAAGGCGGACACGTGCACGTCCAAGGTCTTCGTCGGCCCGAACCAGTTCTCGTCCCACACCTCGGCGATCAGCCGCTCCCGCGAGACCGCTTCTCCCGCGGCGGCCACCAGCACCGCCAGCAGGTCGAACTCCTTGGGCCGCAGCGCCACCTCCTGCTCGTCGAAGAAGGCGCGCCGAGCCGCGACGTCCAGCCGCAGCCGACTCTCGACCAGCTGCCCGACCGGCTCGGCGGGTGCCGGTCGACGTCGCACGTGGGCACGCAGCCGGGCCAGCAGCTCGGTCAGCCGGAAGGGCTTGGTCAGGTAGTCGTCGGCGCCCGCGTCGAGCGCCACCACCACCTCGAGCTCCGCGGTCCGCGCGGTCAGCACGACGATGACCACCCCGGGCATCCGCTGGCGCAGCTCCCGGCACAGCAGCACCCCGTCGATGTCGGGCAGGCCGAGGTCGAGCAGCACCAGGTCCGGGACCTGCGCCTCCACGGCATCCAGCGCGTCCTGCCCCGTGCGGGACCACCGCGCCTGGAAACCCGCGCTGCCCAGCGCGGTCAGCAGCTCCGAGCCGATCGCCTCGTCGTCCTCCACGATCAGCACGTCGGCGGTCCTCACCCGGCGGCCTGGAGTGCGTCCAGGGCTTGCGTCACGTCGGCCTGGAGGTCCTGCAGGTCCTCCAGGCCCACCGACAGCCGCACCGCCCCGGGGTCGATGCCCGCCGCCGCGAGCGCCTCCGCCGTCAGCTCACGGTGCGTCGTCGACGCGATGTGGACGGCCTTGCTGACGGTCCCGCCGAGGGAGGTCGCACGCAGGACGAGGCGCAGGCCGTCGACGACGGCCATGCCGGCCGCGCGGCCGCCGTACGGGGTGAGGGTGAGCACGGCGCCGTACCGCCCCTCGTCGAACAGACGCAGGGCCAGCGCGTGGTCCCGGTGGGAGGGCAGCCCCGGATGGTCCACCCGGCGTACGGCGGGATGCGACTCGAGGGCGGCGGCGAGCCCGAGCGCGGTCCGGCACTGGCGGGCCACCCGCAGCGGCAGCGTGGCGAGGCCGCGGTGCAGGAGCACCGCCTCGTCCGGGGCGAGAGAGCCGCCGAGGTCGACCCGCGCGGCGCGGACACGGGCGACGAGGTCGGGCCGGCCGAGGACCACGCCGCCGGTCGCGTCGCTGTGGCCGCCGAGGTACTTGGTGGCGGAGTGCACAACGAGGTCGACCCCGTGCTCGAGTGGGCGGCAGACCGCCGGGGAGGCGAAGGTGGAGTCGACCACGAACGGCACGCGCGCCTCGCGGGCCAGCGCCGACAGGCCGGGCAGGTCCGCGACCGTCATCGTCGGGTTGGCCATCGTCTCGCCCCAGAGCACCGCCGTCCGCGGTCCGAGGGCGGCGCGCACCCGCTCGAGGTCGGTGGCGTCCACGAAGGTGGTCGTGACCCCGAACCGGGCCAGCAGGTTGGTCAAAAGGCTCCAGGTCCCGCCGTACACCTCCCGGGGCGCGACCACTCCGACGCCGGCCGAGGTGAGCGCGAGCAGGGTGCTGGAGATCGCGGCCATGCCGGAGGAGAACGGCTGCGCGGCCACCTCGGCCGCGACGCCGGCACCCTCCAGCGCGGCCACGGCGCGGGCGAAGGCGTCCGCCGACGGGTTGTCGGTGCGGCTGTAGGACCAGCCGGAGGACGGGTCGGCGAAGACCTCGGCGCACTCCTGCGCGGAGGAGAACGCGAAGGTGGTGGTGCGATGGACCGGCAGTCCCACCGGCTGCTGCCTCGGCGGCGCCGCGCCGGGGGTGTGGACGGCCCGCGTGCCCTCCCCCTGGGGGCCCTCCACCTGGCTCACTCGCTCTTCGCCCCGCGCCCCATCAGGCCGCGGACCATGTCCTCGGGCCGCATCCCGCCATGCATGAGCCCGACCACGTGCTCGGTGATCGGCATGTCGACGTCGTGCTTGCGGGCGAGGTCCAGGATGGACCGGCAGGACTTGACGCCCTCGGCCGTCTGCTGCTTGGCGGCCAGGATGTCCTCGAGCGTCTCCCCGCGCCCCAGCCGCTCCCCGAAGGTGCGGTTGCGCGACAGCGGCGAGCTGCAGGTGGCGACGAGGTCGCCGAGCCCCGCCAGTCCGGAGAAGGTCAGCGGGTCGGCGCCGAGAGTCATCCCCAGGCGCGCCGTCTCGGCCAGGCCGCGGGTGATGAGCGAGGCCTTGGTGTTGTCGCCGAAGCCCATCCCCGCGGCCATGCCGACGGCGAGGGCGATGACGTTCTTGACGGCCCCGGCCAGCTCGCAGCCGATGACGTCGGTGTTGGTGTAGGGCCGGAAATACCCGGTCAGGCAGGCGGTCTGCAGACGCTCCGCCGTGCCGCCGTCGGTGCAGGCGACCACCGTCGCGGCGGGCTGGTCGGCGGCGATCTCCTTGGCCAGGTTGGGTCCGGTGACCACGGCCACCCGGTCGGGGGGCACCTCGGCCACCTCGCGGATCACCTCGCTCATGCGCTTGCTGGTGCCGAGCTCGATGCCCTTCATCAGGCTGACGAGCACGGCCGCGCGGTCGAGCGAGGAGCTCACCGCGATGAGGTTGTCGCGCAGGCTCTGCGACGGCACGGCGAGTACGACGAAGTGCGCGCCCTCGACCGCCGCGGCCGCGTCGCTGGTGGCGGTGAGGTTGTCCGGCAGCACGACGCCGGGCAGGTAGTCGGCGTTCTCGTGCCGTTCGCGCACCGCCCGGGCGAGCTCCGGGCGGCGGGCCCACAGCACCACGTCCGTCCCGGCGTCGGCCAGCACCTTGCCGAAGGCCGTGCCCCACGAGCCCGTCCCCAGCACCGCGGCCCGGGTCACGCCGTCCGCCGTTCGCCGCCGGACGCGGCGCCGGCGCGCGGGTTGTAGGCCGATGCCGGTGCGGACTCGCCGCGCAGCCGCTCCAGCAGCGCCGTCACATCGGCCATCACGGCGTCGGTGGCCCCGCGCAGGACCTCGGCGGTCAGGTCCCGCCCGGCCCACGAGGACAGGTCCACCGGGCGGCCGGCCAGCACCGAGACCCGGTGCGGCGGCAGCAGGTGCAGCCCGCGGCTGCGGTAGGAGTCGAGGATCTCCTGGACTCCCCACTGCGCAACCGGCACGACCGGCGCTCCCGACAGCAGCGCGAGCCGGGCCACGCCGGTCCGCGCGACCATGGGCCACTTCGCCGGGTCGCGGCTCACGGTGCCCTCGGGGTAGATGACGACGCACTCGCCGGCGTGCAGCGCCGTCACCGCGTCACGCAGTGCCAGCGAGGCGTCGTTGGTGTGCCGGTGCACGGGGATCTGCGCCGCCCCCCGCATGACGCTCCCGACCAGCCCACGCCCCTTGAACAGGCTGCTCTTGGCCATGAACCGGGCGATCCGGCCGGTGCCGTACACGACGAAGTCGGCCAGCGCCACCGGGTCGGCATGGCTGATGTGGTTGCTCGCGAGGATGACGCCACCGGTCGCCGGGACGTGCTCCTGCCCCCGCCAGTCGGACCGCAGGAAGGCCCATGTCAGCGGCTTGAGCAGGCAGACCGCCAGGCCGTACCAGAAGCCCATCTGCCGCAGCCCCACCCTGCCCTGCACCCGCTGCCTCCGTCTTCCGTGGCCGCCGGCTGTCGGCGGGGCGAAGTGTCCCGTGCCCGTCCGGCCCGTGTCGAGCAGGCTGCGACACTGGCGCATCGTGGCGGTCTGCCTGGGAGTGCACACGGGTGCGACGTGGGGGCTGGTCGTGCCCGTGAAGCGCCTGGCGCTCGCCAAGACCCGGCTCCAGGAGTACGGCGACACCACGCGCCAGGAGCTCGCGCTCGCGTTCGCCGCCGACGTCGTGCGGGCCGCCCTGCGCTGCCCCCTGGTCGCGGGTGTCCTCGTCGTCACCGACGACCGGCGCGCCGCCGCCGTGCTGTCCCGGCTCGGGGCCGGCGTCGTACCGGACGACCCGGGTGCCGGGCTCAACCCCGCCCTCGCCCACGGCGCCGACCTCGTGCGCGCCCGGGACCCCGACTGCGCCGTGGCCACCCTGTCGGCGGATCTGCCCGCGCTGACCGAGCACGACCTGGCCGCCGCGCTCGGCACCGTAAGGGCCGGGGAGCGGGCGTTCGTGGCAGACGTCAGCGACGGCGGAACGACGCTGCTCGCCGCCGGACCCGGTGCGCGCCTCGACCCGGCGTACGGCCCCGGTTCCCGGCAGCGGCACGCCGCGTCCGGCGCGCGTGAGCTCGCCGGCCCGCCGTCGCTGCGCCTCGACGTCGACACACCGGCCGACCTCGACGCCGCGCGGACGCTCGGCGTCGGCCCTGCCACTGCAGCAGTGCTGGCGGGGCTCGCGTGAGGTGTGCGCAGGGCACGGTCGAGCGGTGGGACGCGGCCACCGGCGCGGGCACCGTGCTGCTCGATGACGGCAGCCGACTGCCCTTCGAGCCGGCGGCCTTCGCCGGCGCGGGGCTGCGGTTGCTGCGTCCCGGGCAGCGGCTCGCGCTCCAGGTCGAGGGTGGCCGGGTCACGGCCCTGTCGCTGCCCGGCTGGCCCTGAGCGCCCGGACCGGGGCGTCGTTCACCTTCGAGGTGCAGGATGAACCGGTGAGCATCCAGCTGCGCGGCGACCGGGACACTGCGCCGGGGCCGCCCGAAGCTGCCGACGAGACCATGCTGGAGGTCGTCGGTGCCCCGACCGTCCCGGCGAGCGTGACCGCCGACGGGCTGCCCAAGGACCGCTTCCTCAACCGCGAGGTCTCCTGGCTGGACTTCAACGCCCGGGTGCTCGGGCTGGCCCAGGACCCTGACCTGCCGCTGCTGGAACGGGCCAAGTTCCTCGCCATCTTCGCCAGCAACCTCGACGAGTTCTTCATGGTCCGGGTGGCCGGGCTCCGGCGCCGGCAGAGCACCGGCCTGGGTGTGCGCAGCGCCGACGGGCTGGGCATCCGCGAGCAGCTCGCGCTCATCACGGCCGGCGCCCGCCGGCTGGTCGCGGAGCAGGCCCGGTGCTGGCTCGAACAGGTCCGCCCGGCGCTGGTCGACGCGGGCATCCGGATCGTGCTGTGGCGCGACATCGACGCCGAGCAGCAGGCGTCGCTGCACGCCTACTTCCGCAGCCAGGTCTTCCCGGTCCTGACCCCGCTGGCCGTGGACCCGGCCCACCCGTTCCCCTACATCAGCGGGCTGTCGCTCAACCTCGCGGTCCTCGTCCGGGATCCGGTCAGCGACGCCGAGCACTTCGCCCGCGTCAAGGTGCCCAACAACGTGCGGCGCTTCGTCCTCGTCGAGACCGAGCCGGGCTCCACGTCCTACCTCCCGCTCGAGGAGCTGATCGGCGCCCACCTGACCCAGCTGTTCCCGGGCCTCGAGGTGACCGCCCACCACCCGTTCCGGGTCACCCGCAACGCCGACGTCGAGGTCGAGGAGGACCGCGACGAGGACCTGCTGCAGGCGCTCGAGCGCGAGCTCGCGCGGCGCCGCTTCGGGCCGGCGGTGCGCCTGGAGGTCGGCGACGACATGGACGAGCACGTGCTCGACCTGCTCGTGCGCGAGCTCGAGATCACCGACGACGACGTGGTGCGTGTGCCGGGGCTGCTGGACCTGTCCTCGCTCTGGCAGCTGTACGACGTCGACCGGCCCGAGCTCAAGGACGACCCCTACGTGCCGGCGACACATCCCCGGCTGGCCGAGGGCGAGAAGGCCGCGGACGTCTTCGCCGCGCTGCGCGAGGGCGACGTGCTGGTGCACCACCCCTATGACTCGTTCGCGACCAGCGTGCAGCGCCTCATCGAGCAGGCCGCGGCCGACCCGCACGTGCTGGCCATCAAGCAGACGCTCTACCGGACCTCGGGCGACTCGCCGGTGGTGACGGCGCTCGTCGAGGCGGCACAGGCCGGCAAGCAGGTGGTCGTCCTGGTCGAGATCACGGCCCGCTTCGACGAGCAGGCCAACATCGGGTGGGCCCGCGAGCTGGAGCGCGCCGGCTGCCATGTCGTCTACGGGCTGGTCGGGCTCAAGACCCACTGCAAGACCGCGCTGGTCGTGCGCCAGGAGAAGGGCCAGCTGCGCCGCTACGCCCACGTCGGCACCGGCAACTACAACCCCAAGACCGCGCGCATCTACGAGGACCTCGGGCTGCTCACCGCCGACCCGGAGGTCGGCGCCGACCTGACCGACCTGTTCAACACGCTGACCGGCTACAGCCGGCGCAGCGACTACCGCACCCTGCTCGTGGCCCCCCAGGGGGTGCGCAAGGGCCTGCTGGAGCGGATCGACCGGGAGGCCGAGCGCGCACGGGCCGGCCGGACCTCCGGCGTGCGGATGAAGGCCAACAGCATCGTCGACGAGCAGATCATCGACAGTCTCTACCGGGCCAGCCGGGCCGGCGTGCCGATGGAGCTGGTGGTGCGCGGCATCTGCGCCCTTCGGCCCGGCGTCCCGGGTCTGTCCGAGACGATCCAGGTCCGCAGCATCGTCGGCCGCTTCCTCGAGCACAGCCGGGTGATGGCCTTCGCCAACGACGGGCAGCCGGAGTACTGGCTCGGCAGCGCGGACCTGATGCACCGCAACCTGGACCGGCGCGTGGAGACGCTGGTGCGGGTGAAGGACCCGGCCGTGCGCGAGCAGCTCGTGGCGATGCTGGACCGGGCCATGGCGCCCGACGTACGGCACTGGAGCCTCGGGTCGGACGGGTGCTGGACCCGGCGTCCGGAGCAGGGCCGGCCGGCCCACGACATGCAGGCCGACCTGATGCTGCGCGCCGGCGAGCGCGCCCAGCCGGTCTAGGCAGCGGATGGCGGTGCAGGCCGCCGGCGGGGTGCTGTGGCGTCCCGCCGGCGCGGGCGGAGGCGTCGAGGTCGCACTGGTCCACCGGCCGCGGTACGACGACTGGTCGCTGCCCAAGGGCAAGCTCGACCCCGGCGAGTCGCACCTGCAGGCGGCTTGCAGAGAGGTGGCGGAGGAGACCGGCTCGCAGGTCGTCGTCGGCCGGTCGCTCGGCAGCACCGAGCACCTGCTCAGGGACGGCGCCGGGCCGGACCGCAAGCAGGTGCGCTGGTGGGCGATGCGCAGCCTGGGCGGCCGCTTCCGTCCGGGCGCCGAGGTGGACGAGGTGGCGTGGCTTGCGCCGCCCGACGCGGTCGCGCTCCTGGCGGCGCATGCCGACCCCGCACCGCTGCGGCGCTGGCTTTCCGGGCCTGCGGACACGGCCACGGTGCTGCTCGTCCGGCACGCCAGCGCCGGTGACCGGCAGGGGTGGGATGGGGAGGACGACAGCCGCCCCCTGGACGTTCGTGGACGGCGGCAGGCCGAGGCGCTGTGCGAACTGCTTGCGGCGTACGGCGTGGTGCGGGTGCTGTCCGCCCCGCTGCTGCGCTGCGTCGAGACGGTCCGGCCGCTGGCGGCGCAGCTCGGCCTCGCGGTCGAGGGCGATCCCGCGCTGTCCGAAGCGGCCCACGCCGACGACCCCACCGCCGCGCGGGCCCGGGTGCACGCGGTCGCCGTGCCCGGTCAGGCGGTCGTGCTGTGCAGCCAGGGCAGAGTCATCCCCGCCGTGGTCGGGCCGCTGGCGGCATCCGCCAGGTTGCAGCTGCCGTCGGTGAGAACGCCCAAGGGCAGCACCTGGATGCTGTCCTCGGCGGGCGACACCCTGGTCGACGTGGAGCAGCTCCCCGCACCGTGAGCAGCTGACATGCCTACGGCCGGCCAGCCAGCCGAGTCGGAGTGCACGCCGCAGGCCCCGGCCGGAGCCGGGGCCTGGCGCGTGTGCGGGGTGCGGATGCGGGTGCGGATCGGCTAGCGGTTGCCGGCCTTCTTGGCCGGCGACTTGCGGGCCGTCGTCTTCTTGGCCGTCGTCTTCTTGGCCGTCGACTTTTTGGCGAGCGACCTGCCGGCCGCCGACTTCTTCGCGGCCGTGCTCTTGGTCGGTGACTTCTTGGCCAGCGTCCTGCCGGCCGCACTCTTGCTCGGGCTGGTCCGCTTCGCCGTCGACTTGCTGGCGGTCGACTTGCTGGCCGTTGTCTTCCTCGCGGTCGACTTGCTCGCCGCCGTCTTCTTGGCTGCGGCCTTCCTGGCCGGAGCCTTCTTGGCCGGGCTGCCCGCGCTTCGAGCCGCGGCGCCGGCCAGGTCGGCGACCCGACCGGTGACGGCCCCGGACGCCCGCGCCGTGGTGGCGACCGCCTTCTTCAGCGGGCTGACCTTCTTCGCTCCGCTGACGACGTCCTTGAAGCCCGAGCCCGCGCGGAACTTCGGGACCGACGTCTTCTTGAGGCGGACGGCAGCACCGGTCGCCGGGTTGCGCGCCGTGCGCGGGGCACGGTCGATCTTCTCGAAGACTCCGAAGCCGGAGAGGGCGACCTTCTCGCCCTTGGCGACGGAGCGCGTGATGGTGTCGATGACTGCTTCGACCGCCGTGCTGGCGGTCCGCTTGTCACCAACCCTGTCGGTGATGGCCTCGATCAGCCCGGCCTTGTTCACGACGGTGTCCCTTCCTGGACGGTCGGGGCGAGATACCCCTGACTGCGAACGGTAGGGGTCCGAGGCGATCACCACAAACACCTGACGGTCGGCTTGTTCCTTGTGTCGCGGTAGTTCCGTCTGCCCCGGAGCCGCTGTCAAGACGTAAACGGTTGTCCCCCAGGGTGTCAGGTCCCGTCGGGTGCCTGTGGGACGCGACCGGCATCGAGGTCGGCCAGCAGCGCGTCGAGGCGGGTCGACGCCCGGCCGAGGTCGTGCTTGGACGCGTTGGTGATGGCCAGCAGGCGTTTGGTGATGCGGGACTTCTGCTCGTCGGGCAGGTCCAGCGAGGCCGTCCGGCGGTGCGCGTCGCGCAGCCGCGCGGACAGCGACGTGAACAGCGCCTGCTCCGCACCGTCCTCGCTCCCACTGTCGTCAACCCTGTCGTTCACGGCTTGTGGGCGGCAGCGGTGGGCAGCCAGCGCGGCCGGGCGGCCTCGAAGGCCGTGACTTCCCGTTCGTGCCGCAGGGTCAGCCCGATGTCGTCCAGCCCTTCCATCAGTCGCCAACGGGTGAAGTCGTCCAGCGTGAAGGGCGTCACCAGCCCGGCCGCCCGCACCTCCCGCGCGACGAGGTCGACGGTGACCTCCGTCGACGGGTCGGCCTCCACCGCCGACATCAGCGCGGCCACCACGTCGGCCGGCATCTGCACCGGCAGCAACCCGCCCTTGAGCGCATTGCCCCGGAAGATGTCCCCGAACCGGGGGCTGACGACCGCGCGGAAACCGTGGTCCTGCAGCGCCCACACCGCGTGCTCGCGCGACGATCCGGTGCCGAAGTCCTTGCCGGCCAGCAGGATCGTCGCTCCGTCGTACGCCGGCTGGTTGAGGACGAAGGCCGGGTCCTGTCGCCACTCGCTGAACAACCCGGCACCGAAGCCGGTGCGCTCGACCCGCTTGAGCCAGTCGCTGGGAATGATCTGGTCGGTGTCGACGTCGCTGCGCCGCAGCGGGACGGCACGACCGGTGTGCGTGGTGAAGGCGTCCACGGTCAGCTCTCCTGTCCGCTCGTTCCGGAGGCGGGCTCCAGGTCAGCCGGCGCAGTCAGCCGACCGGCTACCGCGGTGGCGGCGGCGACCTCCGGCGAGACGAGGTGGGTGCGGCCCCCGCGGCCCTGCCGGCCCTCGAAGTTGCGGTTGGAGGTGGAGGCGCTGCGCTCGCCGGGGCGCAGCGTGTCGGAGTTCATGCCGAGGCACATCGAGCAGCCGGCATTGCGCCACTCCGCTCCCGCCGCCCGGAAGACCTCGTCCAGCCCCTCGGCCTCCGCCTGCAGCTTGACCAGCATCGAGCCGGGTACCACGAGCGCGCGCACGCCGTCGGCTACCGCACGCCCGCGCAGTACGGCGGCGGCGGCCCGTAGGTCCTCCATGCGCCCGTTGGTGCAGGAGCCGACGAAGACGGTGTCGATGGGCACGTCCCGCATGGCGGTGCCGGGGGCGAGATCCATGTAGGCCAGCGCCCGCTCGGCTGCCTCCCGGCCCGGTCCCTCCGGTACGTCCGCAGGGTCCGGGACCCGGCCGCCGAGTGGCACCCCCTGGCCAGGATTGGTGCCCCAGGTGACGAACGGCGTGACGGTGCTCGCATCCAGAACCACCGTGGCGTCGAAGTCGGCGTCGTCGTCGGTGCGCAGTGCGTCCCAGGCGGCGACCGCTTCGTCCCAGTCGTCGTCCTGCGGCGCATGCGGCCGACCCCGCAGGTAGGCGTAGGTGGTGGCGTCCGGGGCGACCATTCCGGCCCGCGCGCCCCACTCGATACTCATGTTGCAGACCGTCATGCGGCCCTCCATGGACAATGCGCGCACGGCCTCGCCGCGGTACTCCACGATGTGCCCCTGACCGCCGCCCGTCCCGACCTGCGCGATCAGGGCGAGCACCAGGTCCTTCGCCGTGGCGCCGGGCGCGAGCTGGCCGACCACCTCTACCGCCATGGTGCGCGGGCGCGCGAGCGGCAGCGTCTGGGTGGCCAGGACGTGCTCGACCTCGCTCGTGCCGATGCCGAAGGCGAGCGCGCCGAACGCGCCGTGGGTGCTGGTGTGGCTGTCGCCGCAGACGACGGTGGTGCCCGGCTGGGTGAGGCCCAGCTGCGGGCCGATGACGTGCACGATCCCCTGTCCGGCGTCTCCCATCGGATGAAGGCGTACGCCGAACTCCGCGCAGTTGTGCCGCAGCGTCTCCACCTGGACGGCGCTCACCGGGTCGGTGATGCTCTCCCCGTCGGTCGGGACGTTGTGGTCTTCCGTGGCCAGTGTCAGGTCGGGCCGGCGGACGGTGCGACCGGTGAGCCGCAGCCCCTCGAAGGCCTGCGGGCTGGTGACCTCGTGCACCAGGTGCAGGTCGACGTACAGCAGGTCCGGCTCGCCCTCCGCCCGTCGTACGACGTGGGCGTCCCAGACCTTCTCGGCGAGCGTGCGACCCATGTGGCATCTCCTGCTGGCTGTCGTACTTGGTGTCCCGCATCCTGGGATGCGAGTATCAGGACGTGGAACACCTTAGCGGAGTGGGCGTCCTGGACAAGGCCGTTCTCGTCCTGGACGCGGTGCGGGCCGGCGCGAGCAGCCTTTCCGGCCTGACCGAGCGCACCGGGTTGTCCCGGGCGACCACCCACCGCCTCGCCGTCGCGCTGGAGGTGCACCGGCTGCTGGCCCGCGACCGGGAGGGGCGCTGGCGGCTCGGCCCCCGCCTGGGCGAGCTGGCCGGGGCGGCCGGCCCGGACCCGCTGCTGGAGCGGGCCGGCCCGGTGCTCGCACGGCTGCGCGACGGCACCGGGGAGAGCGCCCAGCTCTACCGGCGGGTGGACGGCAGCCGGCTCTGCGTCGCCGCCGCGGAGCGCCGCAGCGGGCTGCGCGACACCGTCCCCGTCGGCAGCTCGCTGCCGATGACCGCCGGCTCGGCGGCGCAGGTGCTGCTGGCCTGGACGCCCGGGGACCCGCTCGTCGCCGGCGCCGCCTTCAGCGCACGCACGCTCGCCGAGGTGCGCCGGCGGGGCTGGGCCCAGTCCGCTGCGGAGCGCGAGCAGGGCGTGGCATCGGTGTCAGCACCGGTCCGCGACGACGGCAGGGTGGCCGCGGCTGTCAGCGTGTCCGGTCCGCTCGAGCGCCTCACGCGGTCCCCGGGACGGCTGCACGCCGACGCGGTCCTCGCGGCCGCCGCCGAGCTCAGCCGGTAGGGGGCCGCGGCTCCGGCGTACCGCCGGAAGGTCATCGTGTCCGCCAGGCGAGGGTCCGGTGCGGACGTCGGGACGCGATGTCCTTCGCGGATCCGGGCCGATGCGGTGCCGGTCGGGCGCGGTGCCAGTCGGGCGTCGCTGTCTGCACCGACGCTGTGTACCCCCGAGCGGATTCGAACCGCCGTTACCGCCGTGAGAGGGCGACGTCCTGGGCCGCTAGACGACGGGGGCGCGACCTTCGGCTACAACCATACCCGGCGGGGGGGCCGGCCTCGCTGGGGTACCTGGACTCGAACCAAGACTAACGGAACCAGAAACCGTCGGGCTGCCAATTACCCCATACCCCAAGGTGGTGCGGCGGTGCTGCGGCGAGAAGTCTAGCGGACCTCGCCGGCCTGGCCTCAGCCCACGGAGGCGGCCGCCTCGGCGGCCGACCGCAGCCGGCTCAGCGCGCGCTCCTTGCCCAGCAGGGCGATCGACTCGGGAAGCGGGGGCGCCACCGCCGCGCCGGTGACGGCCACCCGCACCGGCGTGTAGGCCTTGCCGCGCTTGAGCCCCAGCCCCTCGAGCAGCGCGAGGTCCATCGCGGCCTGCACCGGCCCGCTGCGCCAGTCCTGCACCCCCTCGAGCGCCTGGACGGTGGCCGCCAGCACCTCGGCGCTGTCCGGCCCGAGCGCCTTCGCCGCCGCCGCCGGGTCCACCGAGAAGTCGGGCTCCGGCACGAACAGGAAGCGCAGCAGCGCCGGCGCCTCCGACAGCACGGCGACGCGCGTCTGGACGAGCGGGGCCGCCGCCTCGAGCGCCGCGAGCTGCGAATCCGTCGGCGGGTCGCCGAGCAGCCCGGCCCGCTGCAGGAACGGCACCAGCCGGCTGGCGAACTCGCCCACCGGCAGCTCGCGGACGTAGTGCCCGTTGAGCCAGGCCAGCTTGTCCAGATCGAAGACCGGCCCGACGGTGTTGACCCGGGACCACTCGAAGCCCTCGGACATCTGCTCGAAGCTGAACACCTCCTGCCCGTCGGGCAGCGAGTAGCCGAGCAGCCCGAGGAAGTTGAGCAGCGCCTGCGGCAGGTAGCCCTGCTCCAGGAACCAGGTCAGCCGTGCCGCCGGGTTCTTCCGCTTGGAGATCTTGCTCTTGTCGACGTTGCGCAGCAGCGGCATGTGCGCGAAGGCCGGCCGCTCCCACCCGAGCCAGTCGTAGAGCAGCAGGTGCTTGGGCGTCGAGGAGATCCACTCCTCGCCGCGGACCACATGCGTGATCCGCATCAGGTGGTCGTCCACGACGACCGCCAGGTGGTACGTCGGGAAGCCGTCCGCCTTGAGCAGGACCTGGTCGTCCGGCCGCGGCGCATGCACCTCCCCGCGGATCAGGTCGAAGAAGGTCAGCGGCGGCTCCTGCGGCACCTGCATCCGCACGACCGGCGGCTCGCCGAAGCCTGGCAGCTCAGCCCGCTGTTCCCGCGTCATGCCCAGGCACAGCCGGTCGTAGCCGGTGGGCTGCTTCGCCTGCTGCTGCTCCGCGCGCATCTCCCGCAGTCGCTCGGCGCTGCACCAGCAGTGGTAGGCATGCCCATCGGCGAGCAGCCGCTCGGCGTAGGGCCGGTAGGTGCCGAGCCGCTCGGACTGCCGGTAGGGCTCGTAGGGGCCGCCCTTGTCCGGGCCCTCGTCCCAGTCCAGGCCCATCCAGTGCAGCGTGTCGTAGACCTGCTGCTCGCTGTCCGGGCGGAACCGCGCGCGGTCGGTGTCCTCCACCCGCAGGACGAACTGGCCGCCCTGCTGGCGCGTGAAGGCCAGGTTGAACAGCGACATGTACGCCGTGCCGACGTGCGGGTCACCGGTGGGCGAGGGCGCCACCCGCAGCCGCACAGTCACCGGGCGAGCACCGGGTTGGTGAGCGTGCCCACCCCGCCGACCGTCACCGACACCGACGAGCCGGGCGCGAGCGGGCCCACGCCGGCCGGTGTCCCGGTCAGCAGCACGTCACCCGGCAGCAGCGTCATGAAGGCGGTGACCCAGGCCAGCAGGGCGGGTACGTCGTGCAGCAGCTGCGCCGTACGCCCGTCCTGGCGCAGCTCGCCGTCGACCCGGCACTGGACCGCGACGTCGGAGACGTCCAGTTCGGTCTCCACCCAGGGACCGAGCGGGCAGAAGCTGTCATGCCCCTTGCCGCGGGTCCACTGCCCGTCAGCCTGCTGCTGGTCGCGGGCGGTGACGTCGTTGCCGCAGGTGTAACCGAGAACCGCCTCGAGCGCGCGCTCCGGCGAGAGGTCCCGGCACAGCCGGCCGATGACGACGCCGAGCTCGGCCTCGTGGTCGACCCGCTCGCTGTCGGCGGGCAGCCGGACGGGCTCGCCCGGACCGACGACGGCGGTCGAGGGCTTGAGGAACACCACGGGCGTGGCCGGTGCCTCGCCGCCCATCTCGGCGGCGTGCTCGGCGTAGTTCTTGCCGATGCAGACGACCTTGCTGGGCAGCACGGGGGCGAGCAGCCGGACGCCGCTCAGCGGCCGGCGCTCGCCGGTCAGGGCGGCGGGCGCGAACGGGTGTCCCTGCATGGTCGCCACCACGAGGTCGGCCGGGTCCTCGCCCGGCCCCTCGACGACCCCGAAGGACACCTCGCCGTCGACGGCGAACCGGGCGATGCGCATGGGTCAGGGCCTTCCGAGCAGCCGGGCGGGGGTCTGCGGCGAGGCTAGCCCCTGACCAGCAGGGCCACCCCCACGACCACCCCCAGCACGACGACGGCCGCACGCAGGAAGGCCGGCGGCAGCCGACGGGCCACCGAGACACCGGCCGTGGCGCCGACCACCGCGGTGACCGCGAGCAGCCCGGCACTGGGCCAGTCGACCTGCCCGGACACCACGAACACCAGCACACCAACGACGTTGACGACCAGCGACAGCACGCCTTTGAGGGCGTTGAGCCGCTGCAGGTCGTCGGCGACCAGGGTGCCGAGCAGGGCCAGCAGCAGCACGCCGAGGCCGGCGCCGAAGTAGGAGCCGTAGACGGCCGCGACCCCCGCGCCGACCCGCAGCGGCACCGTGAGGTCGGCGTCCGGGCGCCGGTGGGCGAGCACCCGGGCCAGCCAGGGCTGGGCGGCCAGCAGCACGCACGACAGCAGGACCAGGTAGGGCACGACGGCCCGGAACGCCGCCGCGGGCGTGACCAGCAGCAGCACTGCGCCCGCCACCCCACCGAGCACGCTGGCAAGCACCAGCGAGAGGGCCCGCTGCCGTTGGCCCTGGAGCTCACGCCGGTAGGCGACCGAGCCTCCGGCGTACCCGGACAGCAGCCCCACCGAGGACGTGACGTTGGCCGAGACCGGGGGCAGGCCGACCGCCAGCAGGGCCGGGAAGGTCAGCAGCGTCCCGCCCCCCGCGACCGCGTTGACCGCTCCGCCCAGCAGTCCGGCCCCGCCGACGAGCAGCGCGTCGGCGGGGCTCACCTGTGGTCCACCCGGCGGCTCAGGCCCTCGTCAGCTCGGGGATCGCCGCTACCCGCGGGTCGGAGGCGTCGGCGGTGTAGTCCTCCGGCTCGGTCGCGTCGACGCCGGACGGCGCCTTGAGCGCCCGCAGCACCACGGTCCCGACCACCGCGATCAGCACGTTGAGCACGAACGCCGTCAGCGCGATGTAGCCGTTGCGGCCATGCAGGAACGGAATCTCGGCGGACGAGCCGCCGAAGTGCTTCTTGGTGGCCGGGTTGAGCACGTTGTAGGCCTCGACCGTGCCGTAGACCATGGAGACCGCCCAGCCGGCCAGCAGCGCCCAGCGGTGCAGCCAGCGGGTGTAGAGCCCGAACACCAGGGTCGGGAAGGTCTGCAGCATCCAGATGCCGCCGAGCAGTTGGAAGTTGATGGCGAGCGTCCGGTCCAGGGTGAGCACGAACAGCAGCGCCCCGAACTTGACCACCAGCGAAACCAGCTTGGACACGCGCGCCTCCTCGGCCGGCGACGCGGCCGGCCGCAGGAACTCCCGGTAGATGTTGCGGGTGAACAGGTTGGCGGCCGCGATGGACATGATGGCCGCCGGCACCAGCGCGCCGACCGCGATCGCCGCGAAGGCGATGCCCGTGAACCAGCTCGGGAACATGTTCTCGAACAGCTGCGGCACCGCGAGCTGGGCGTTGGGCTTGCCGTCCAGTCCGATCGGCTTCACCTTGGCGGCCAGCGCCATGTACCCGAGCAGCGCGATGAGCCCGAGCAGCAGGGAGTACGCCGGCAGGATCGAGGCGTTGCGTCGTCCCACGTCGCGGTTCTTCGTGGCCAGCACGGCCGTGATCGAGTGCGGGTACATGAACAGCGCCATCGCCGAGCCGAGCGCGAGCGTCGCGTAGGGGAACAGGGCGGCCGGCCCGGGGATGATCGTGCCCTTGGGCTTGCCGGTCGCCGGGTTGACGGCCGCCAGCGAGGTCTTGGCGCCGTCGAAGATGGTGCCCCAGCCGCCGAGCTTGTGGGGGATGTAGAGCACCGCGACGATGATGACGACGTAGATCAGCAGGTCCTTGACGAAGGCGATCAGCGCCGGGGCCCGCAGCCCGCTGGAGTAGGTGTAGGCCGCGAGCGCGGCGAACGCCACGAACAGCGGCAGGTCCGCGACCAGCTTGTTGCCGCTGCCGCCCACGCCCATCACCTCGAGCACCGCCTGGATGCCGACCAGCTGCAGGGCGATGTAGGGCATCGTCGCGAGGATCCCGGTCAGCGCGATCGCCAGCGCGAGCGTGCGCGAGCCGAACCGGCCGCGCACGAAGTCCGCCGGCGTGACGTAGCCGTGCCGGTGCGAGACCGACCACAGCCGCGGCAGGAACACGAAGATCAGCGGGTAGACGATGATCGTGTAGGGCACGGCGAAGAAGCCGAGGGCGCCGCTGGCGAACATCAGTGCCGGTACGGCGACGAAGGTGTAGGCGGTGTAGAGGTCGCCCCCGAGCAGGAACCATGTGACGAAGGTGCCGAAGCCGCGGCCGCCCAGGCCCCACTGGTCGAGGCTGGCCAGGGACTCGCCGCGCCGCCACCGGGCGGCGGCGAAGCCGAGCACGGTGACCGCGAGGAAGACGGCCACGACGATGACCAGCGCCAGGACGTCGGTGCCGGTCCTCATGGCCGCACCTGCCCGCGCGGCTCGCTGCGGTCGGTCAGGGCGCCGTGCGGCCGCTCGACCCGACGCACCAGCAGGTAGGACACGTAGGTGGCTGCGGCGGCGATGAAGACCCACATCAGCTGGTACCAGTAAAAGAACGGGAAGCCGAACAGCCGCGGCTCGTCCTTGGCGTAGCTCGACACCCACAGCAGGGCGACGAACGGCGCGAGCAGGAGCACACCCGCCACGACGTACGCCGGACCTCTGCCTCGGGGCTCGGGCCGGCGGGCGGCGGGCGGTGTCCCGTCGGGGCTGGGGTCGGGATCGACCTTCACGGACACGAGGACCTCCCGGGGCGTCAGCGTGACGGCCATGGCGACCGTCGGCAACGGTCTTACCAGTCCCGGCGCCGATTGTCGGCAGCCGCGCGGGCCCGATCTGCGGCCGCGCCTAGCGGCGGAAGGCGCCCAGGTGGTCGGCGAGGAAGTCCGAGAGGGTGCGCGGGGACCGGCCGGTCGCCTTCTGCACCTCCTCGGTGACCTGCGCCGCCGCGCCGCTCTTGTAGACCGCGTTCAGCGCGACGAGCCCGTCAGCCATCCACGGCGGCATGCCCGCCTCGACCATCGCGGACCGGGCGGCCTCATCGGGGACGTCGACGTAGCGCACCGGCTTGCCGAGCGCCGCCCCCAGCCGCTCGGCCACCTGCTGGTAGGTCAGCGCCTCCGGCCCGGTCACCGTGTAGGTCGCTCCGGCGTGCCCTTCGCTGGTGAGCACGTGCGCCGCGACCGCCGCCACGTCGCGGGCGTCGACCAGGCTGATGGCGGCGTCGCCGGCCGGCAGGAAGAAGGCGCCCTGCTCCTGGATGCTGCCGGCGAGGCCGAGCAGGTTCTGCATGAAGCCGTTGGGCGCCAGCACGGTCGTCGGCAGACCCACCTCCCGCAGGTGCTCGACGACGCGGCGGTGCTGGGCGAGGAAGTTGACGTCGGTCTCCCCCGGGGCGTCGACGCCGGCCGCCGCCTGCTTGACGATGTGCGGGGAGGACCCGGCGCGCACCGCGGCGTCCACCAGGCTGCTCTCCTGCTGGGCCATGTGCTCGTTGGCGGGGGTGATCAGGAAGACGTGGTCGATGCCGCGCAGCGCCCTGTCCAGCGAGCCGGCGTCCTCGTAGCACCCGACCGCGAGCTCGCAGTCGTAGCCGCGCAGGGTGTCGCCCTTCTCCTCGCTGCGGACGAGGGCACGCACGGGTGCGGACTGCCCGGTCAGCTGGCGCAGGACGTGGCCGCCGACCATGCCGGTGGCTCCGGTGACGAGGATCAAGGCATCTCCTGGCGGCTCGAGGGATGTCCGGACCCTAGCTGAGCAGGTCTGACAGTCCGGTCCGGCCGTAGAACTCGCATCGCACCTGGTCGCCGACGGCGAAGACGACGGCCGCCCCGTCGTTGGCGGGTCGATGGTCACCCGGAGGGGCCCTTGTCGTTTGGGGTGTCGACGACCCGCGCGATCTCGGTAGCGACCTCGGTCGGGTCGGCGTCTGTGGGCGAGAGTTCCAGGAGCTTCTGGGTGACCTGGTCCATGAGTCCGGCGTACTTGGTCTCGTAGGCATCGGCGGTGTCGGTGTCGGCGGCGTGGCCGGCATTGGCGAAGTGGTTGGTGCCTGTGGTGTAGGAGCCTGGGACGATGATGGTCGTGTCGATTCAACCGAGCTGTCGCGTTCAGTTCACAGTCGCGAACACCATGCCGTGATAGCGGGGTCTGCAAGGCAGATGCGGACACGCTCATCGAGATCGTCCGGTTCCATTCTGCAAACTCGGTGACCGAGCGCTCGCTCGTTGCACGCGTGTCAAATGTCGCCCGGTCACCGGACAGCGCTCCGGACGGCTCCGCTGGGACAGCGCTGTACGCAAGCGGATCCAGGCACTCGAAGCGACGACGCCTGTCCCGGCTGACGGTCGGCTGCTGGACGGGCGTTCCGGTCGCCCAGATTGAGCCGGACGAGCAAGTTCACGGCGTCTGCTTGGTGGGCTTAGGGGCGGTCCTGGCGTCGCGACGCGCTCAGCTGTCAAACACTGACCAGCAGATCTCGTTTCGCAACCGCTGGTCGTCAAGTACGAGCGCGCCAATTGCCTCCGGGAGCTGGTCACGCTGCCACCGGCACTCGAGTCGGCCTGCGGCCTCGCTCTCGCCCTCCGGCGCGGCAGCGCGTGCGGCCTTGATCGCGTAGGCGGCAGCGCCAAGCTCGTGCGCGGCGACGTGCGCGACGGCCCCGGCCTGGCCCGCAGCGTAGGCGGCATGCCGTGCTGCTCCACGCAGGTCTCTTGCCGCGCCCATTGCACGGCCGCCCGCCGCGCGAGCTTGGGTCATCGTGACCTCGCCCCGCACCCAAGCGCGGGCATGCTCGATCGCCTGACGCGGTCGTGTGTCCTGTGGCTGAGCCGACTCGAAAAGGTCGAGAACGTGCTCTGCGCACGAAGCCGCCCACAGAGCGAGGAGATGGTGATCCGAGTCGGCGAGGCTCCCACCGCGACGGACTGTCACGAAGCGACGGTCTCGGACCTTCGGGAGGATCATGTTGGAATTCCCATCAGGTGCATCCGCCTCCTCCGGCGGCGCGCACGCGACCACGCTGTCGCAGCGGTCGGAGGCGGTGTCTGCCGGCGGCTGCGACCGGCCGGTCCCTCGCAGGTCGAACAGGATCAGCTGCCGTCGCCGGGACAGGCCGCCGAGCTCGCCGAGGTACGCCGAGTCCTGCATCGGACCGCCCGGCAGGCAGACCAGCGGGGTGCCCTCGCCGAGCACCCGGTAGGCAAGCTTCGTCCCGTCAGGCGCGCAGAGAACAGGCATAGACGAGAACATCCCAGCGCCGCCGCGTCCGGACAACCGAGAGCCAACGAAACGTCCTCGCATCGGCGCGGCAACGCTACGGCGCCTGCGCCGTCGTGCACCGCCGCGGCTACGGTCAAGGGATGCACCTTGACTGGGAACAGGTCGTCGTGGACTCGACAGATCCCCAGGCCCTCGGTCGCTGGTGGGCCGATGCCTTGGACTGGGTCGTGACCATCGACAGCCACGAGGAGTTCGAGATTCGTCCAACCGCAGACTCGACGCCAGGGATGGTCTTCGTACCGGTCGCGGGAGCCAAGACTGGCAAGAACCGGGTACATCCGGACTTCCGGCCCCGTGCCCAGCAGATCGAGGTCGAACGGCTGCTGGCGATGGGCGCCCGCCGAGCCGACATCGGCCAAGGCGAGCAACCCTGGGTGGTCCTGCTCGACCCCGAGGACAACGAGTTCTGCATCCTCGACTCCCGTGGCAGCTGACGCTCGTCCGGCGCATCAACGGTGCCCGCGAGACGCGCGCTGACAGGCGACCGGGAGCAGCGCGGCGGCATGCCCGACAGCAGACTCAGGTTCCAGCCGACGCCGAGCACCACCATCGCGGTCGCCAACACCGGCGCCGGGCCAGCGCCGCCGGCGGCCAGGCCGCAGCCGACGATCAGCGTCACGCCGGCGACCGCCGCGGCCGGCGGCGCCACCGAGGGCTGGAGCTGACCCGAGGCCACGCCGAGGACAGGCCCACCGATCGCGGGACGAGACGCGGCAGCGGCACCTCACCACCGGGCGACGCTGCTGCGCGGGAACACCCAGACGCTCCTGCCGATCCTCACCGACACCCTGCGCGAACCGAGTACACCGCGACATTCGCCCCTGCGGTCCGCGCTTACGTGGACATCCTGCTCCGCCCGGGCTGACGAGCCGCGGTCGCTTGCCGTGCCCGGACCGCACCGTCGGCGGGCACGTGCCCCTGGCGCAGCAGCCCTGTCGTGTAGGCGTCCTCGAGCGCCTGCCAGGACGCCTCGATGACGTTGTCGTGCACGCCGACGGTGTCCCACTCGGTGCTGCCGTCGCTGGTCTCGACCAGCACGCGGGTGACCGCCGAGGTGCCGTGCTCGCCGCTGACGATGCGCACCTTGTAGTCGACCAGCTCGAGCGCGGACAGGCCCGGGTAGAGCTCGGCCAGGGCCTGTCGCAGGGCGGTGTCGAGCGCGTGCACCGGTCCGTTGCCCTCGCCGGTGGCGACGATCCGGGCGCCCTTCGCGTGCAGCTTGACCGTCGCCTCGCTGACCACCTGGCCGTCGGCGCGCCGCTCGACGATGACCCGCCAGCTCTCCAGCGCGAAGTAGCGCGGCCGCTCGCCCATCTCCTCGCGCAGCAGCAGCTCGAAGGAGGCCTCGGCCGCCTCGAACGACCAGCCCACCGACTCCAGGTCCTTGACCCGGGCGAGCACCCGCCCGATCGTGTCCCGGTCGGGCTCCAGGCCGAGCGCACGCCCCTTGAGCTCGATGGTGGCCCGGCCGGCCAGCTCACTGACCAGCAGGCGCATGTCGTTGCCGACGACTGCCGGCTCGGCGTGCTGGTAGAGGTCGGGGTCGGCCCTGATGGCGGACACGTGCAGGCCGGCCTTGTGGGCGAACGCGCTCGCGCCGACCCACGGCTGGTGCGGGTCCGGCGTGATGTTGGCGACCTCCGCCACCGCGTGCGCGACCCGGCCGAGCTCGGCCAGGCGGCCGGCCGGCAGCACCCGGCGGCCGAGCTTGACCTCCAGCGCGGCGATGACGCTGAACAGGTCGGCGTTGCCGCAGCGCTCGCCGTAGCCGTTGGCCGTGCCCTGCACATGGGTGGCACCGGCGTCGACCGCGGCGAGGGAGTTGGCGACGGCGCAGGCACTGTCGTCGTGCGCGTGGATGCCGATCCGCAGCCCGGTCTGCACGACCGCCCCCACCACGTCCTGCAGCCGGCTCGGCAGCATCCCGCCGTTGGTGTCGCAGAGCACCACCACGTCGGCACCCGCGTCGGCGGCGGTCCGCAGCACCTCCACGGCGTACGCCGGATCGGCGGCGTAGCCGTCGAAGAAGTGCTCGGCGTCGAGGAACACCCGGCGTCCCTCCGTCCTCAGGTGCGCGACGGTGTCCCGGATCATGGCGAGGTTCTCCTCGCGGGTGGTGCGCAGCGCCCGCTCGACATGACGCACATCCGACTTGGCGACCAGGGTCACCACGCCGGCGCCGGACTCCCGCAGGTGCGCGACCTGCGGGTCGTCCGCAGCGTTGGTCCCGGGCCTGCGGGTGGCACCGAAGGCCGCCAGTCGCGCCGTCTGCAGGGCCAGCTCGGTGCAGGCCCGGCGGAAGAACTCGGCGTCCTTGGGGTTGGCGCCCGGCCAGCCGCCCTCGACGAACCCGACCCCGAGCTGGTCGAGGTGCCTGGCGATGGCCAGCTTGTCATTGACCGACAGCGACAGGCCCTCGCGCTGGGCTCCGTCGCGCAGCGTCGTGTCATAGACGTGGAAGGCGTCGCTCCCGAGCTGTCCCGTCGTCACACGACGCGGTGCATCCAGCCGTGCCGGTCCTCGGACCGGCCGTACTGCAGGTCCAGCAGCGCCTCGCGCAGCCGCAGCGTGACCGGTCCGGGCCCGCCACCGCCGACGACGACCTCGCCGCCCGGCCAGCGCAGTGCGCCGATCGGCGTGAGCACCGCCGCGGTGCCGCAGGCGAACACCTCGACCACCCGGCCGTCGGCGCCGCCCTTGCGCCACTCGTCCACGTCGACCCGGCGCTCCTCGACCCGGTGGCCGAGGTCGCGCGCCAGGGTCAGGACCGAGTCGCGCGTGATGCCCTCCAGGATCGTCCCGGTGAGCGACGGCGTGACCAGGGTGCCGTCGTCGAGGACGAGGAACAGGTTCATGCCGCCCAGCTCCTCGACCCAGCGGTGCTCGACGGCGTCGAGGAAGACGACCTGGTCGCAGCCGTTCTCGGTCGCCTCCTGCTGGGCGACCAGCGACGCGGCGTAGTTGCCTCCGCACTTGGCGGCGCCGGTGCCGCCGGGGGCCGCCCGCACGTAGTCCTGCGACAGCCACAGGGCCACCGGGCGCAGCGGCCCGGAGAAGTAGCTGCCCGCCGGGGAGGCGATGACCAGGAAGCGGGCCGACTCGCTGGGCCGCACGCCGAGGCCGACCTCGTCGGCGAACATGAACGGGCGCAGGTAGAGCGAGGCACCCTCGCCGTCCGGCACCCAGTCGGCGTCCGTGCGCACCAGCAGCTCGCACGCCTGCACGAACGCCGGCTCCGGAAGGGCCGGCAGGGCGAGCCGGCGGCAGCTCGCCACGAGGCGCGCCGCGTTGCGCTCGGGACGGAACAGCGCGACGCCGCCGTCCGGCTGCCGGTAGGCCTTGAGGCCCTCGAAGACAGTCTGGCCGTAGTGCAGGGACACCGAGGCCGGGTCGACCTGCAGCGGCGCATAGGCGGTCAGCGCGGCGTCGTACCACCCCTGCTCGGCGCTCCAGCGGACGCTGACCATGTGGTCGGTGAACGCGCGGCCGAAGGCGGGGGCGGCGAGCACTCCGGCCCGGGTCTCCGCGTCGACCGGCGTGCCGATGGGCTGCACCTGGAACTGCACGTCTGCCACCTCTCGTCGTCGGCTCCGACGGTACTCACCCCAGCCTGGCGGCGAGGACGTCACCGACCTCGCTGGTCGAGCGGCTGGTGCCGTCCCGTCCGGCCAGGTCGGCGGCGACGGCCGCCTCGACCCGCGCCGCCTCGGCGGCATGGCCGAGGTGCTCGAGCAGCAGAGCGACCGAGAGGACGGTGGCGGTCGGGTCGGCCCGGCCCGTCCCGGCGATGTCGGGCGCGCTGCCGTGCACCGGCTCGAACATCGAGGGGTTGCGGCGCGACACGTCGATGTTGCCGCTCGCCGCCAGCCCGATGCCGCCGCCGATCGCGGCGCCGATGTCGGTGAGGATGTCGCCGAACAGGTTGTCGGTGACAACCACGTCGAAGCGCTCCGGCGAGGTCACCATGTACATCGCCGCCGCGTCGACGTGCGCGTAGTCCAGTGCGACGTCGGGGAACTCCGCTGCCACCTCGTCGGTCACCCGCTGCCACAGGGCGCCCGCGTGCACGAGCACATTGGTCTTGTGCACCAGGGTGAGACGGCCGCGACGGCTTCGGGCCCGCGTGAACGCGTCGCGCACGACGCGCTCCACGCCGTACGCCGTGTTGAGGCTGACCTCGGTCGCGACCTCGTGCGGCGTGCCCTCGCGCAACCGCCCGCCGTTGCCCGTGTAGGGGCCCTCCGTGCCCTCGCGCACGACCACCAGGTCGACGGCCCGGTCGCCGAGCGGACCGCGTACGCCGGGGTAGAGCCGGACCGGCCGCAGGTTGACGTGGTGGTCGAGCGCGAAGCGCAGCCGGAGCAGCAGCCCGCGCTCCAGGACGCCCGGTGGCACGGACGGGTCGCCGACGGCGCCGAGCAGGATCGCGTCGTGGTCGCGCAGCTCGGCGAGCACGCTGTCGGGCAGCGCCTCACCCGTGCGGTGGTAGGCCGCCGCACCCAGGTCGTAGGCCGTCGTCTCGACCCCCGGAAGGACCGCCCGCAGGACCTTGAGGCCCTCGGCCACCACCTCCGGGCCGATGCCGTCACCGCCGATGACCGCCAGCCGGGTGCCCATCGGCGCAGGCTAGTGGCTGGGACCGGCGTACCACTCTCTGGGACAGGGACACTGACGACGTGCTGGCCCTCCGCGCGATCTCGCCATCCGACCTCACCCCGCGGCTGCTCGATGTGCTGACCGGGCATCCCGGCGCGACCAACGTCGTGCTGCTGCCACGCGCCGCCGTCGACCCGCCGGGCGACCTCGTCCTCGCCGACATCGCCCGCGAGGCCACCAGCGAGGTCGTCGAGGCGGTCCGGGCCCTTCCGGGTGGCCGGTCGTGCTCGCTGGCCCTGGAGACCATCGACACCTCGCTGTCGGAGCAGGCCGACCGGGCAGAGCGGGAGGCGCCCGGGCTCGGCATCGACGCGGTGGTGTGGGAGGAGGTGGAGGCCCGCACCTCGGAGGAGTCGGCCCTGTCCGGGTCATTCCTCAGCCTGCTCGTCATCGCCGTGCTCCTCGCCGCGGTCGGCCTGCTCGTCGACTCGGCCATCCTCGTGATCGGCGCCATGGTCGTCGGCCCGGAGTTCGGCGCGGTCGCGGGCGTGACGGTCGCGGTCGTCACCCGGCAGTGGGAGCTGGGCCGCCGGTCGCTGCGGGCGCTCGCCGTCGGCTTCCCCCTGGCCGTCCTTGCGGCCTACCTGCTCACGCTGGCGGTGGCCGGCACCGTCGGCCTGCCCGACGCCTACTCCGGCCCGCGGCCCGCGACCGGGTTCGTGCACCAGCCGGACGCCTTCACCGTCGTGGTGGCGCTGCTGGCCGGCGTGGCCGGCGTGGTCTCCCTGACCTCGACCAAGTCGGCCGGGCTGGTCGGCGTCGCCGTCTCGGTCACCACCGTCCCGGCAGCCGCGGGCATCGGGGTCGCGGCCGCCGTCGGGCGCTGGGCCGAGTGCCTAGGCTCGGTAGTGCAGCTCACCGTCAACCTGGTCGCCCTCGTCCTGGCCGGTGTGCTCACCCTCACGATCCGGCGGGCCCTGTCCCACCGGGCCCGCGGAGCCGCCACCGCCGGCAGCTGACGGCGGTCGTCGTACGCCGGTCAGGTGCGGTTGACGGCGCTGACGATCGCCCGCAGGGACGCCGTGACGATGCTGGGGTGCACGCCGCACCCCCACAGCACCCGGCCGGCCACCGCGACCTCGAGGTAGGACGCGGCCTGCGCCTCCTCACCAGCCCCGGTGGCGTGCTCGGCGTAGTCCAGCACCCGGACGTCGAGGTCGAGGCCGGCCAGGGCGTGCACGAACGCCGCGATCGGGCCGTTGCCGCGCCCGGTCACCGTGCGGCGCGCGCCCTGCCACTCCACGACCGCCTCGAGCTCGTCGACCTCGCCGCTGGTGTGCGCGGCCGACACCAGCTGCAGCGGCGCGTCGTGCCGCAGGTAGGTCGACCGGTAGAGCGCCCAGATGCGGGCCGGCTCGATCTCGCCACCGGCCGCGTCCGCGACCTCCTGAACCACCCGGGAGAACTCGATCTGCATGCGCCGTGGGAGGTCCAGGTGGTGCTCGTTGCGGAGCACGTAGGCGACGCCGCCCTTGCCGGACTGGCTGTTGACCCGGATGACCGCCTCGTAGGACCGACCGACATCCAGGGGGTCGATCGGCAGGTAGGGCACTCCCCACGGCAGCTCCCCGACCGGTACGCCGGCGGTGGCGGCCTCGCGCTCGAGCGCCTCCAGGCCCTTCTTGATGGCGTCCTGGTGCGAGCCGGAGAACGCGGTGTAGACCAGGTCGCCGCCGTAGGGGTGGCGGGGGTGCACGGGGAGCTGGTTGCAGTGCTCGACGGTGCGGCGTACCTCGTCGACGTCGGACAGGTCAACGCCGGGGTCGACGCCCTGGCCGAACAGGTTGAGCGCCAGCGTCACCAGGTCGACGTTGCCGGTGCGCTCGCCGTTGCCGAACAGGCACCCCTCGACCCGGTCGGCGCCGGCCATCACGCCGAGCTCGGCCGCGGCCACCGCGGTGCCCCGGTCGTTGTGCGGGTGCAGGCTGAGCACGACGCTGCCGCGGCGGTCCCCCAGCGCCCGCCCGAACCACTCGACCTGGTCGGCGTAGATATTGGGGGTGCTCATCTCCACCGTGGCCGGCAGGTTGAGCACCACGGGGCGCTCCGGCGTGGGCTGCCAGACGTCCATGACGGCCTCGCAGACCTCGAGCGCGTAGTCCAGCTCGGTGCCGGTGAACGACTCCGGGGAGTACTGCCAGCGGACGTCCGTGGCGGCGGTCTTCGGACCACCGGACGTCGCGCCACCGCTGAGCAGCTCCTCGGCGTACTTCTGGCACCAGCGGGCGCCCTGCACGGCGATGTCCTTCACGCCGTCGCGGTCCAGGCCGAACACCACCCGGCGCTGCAGCGTCGAGGTGGAGTTGTACAGGTGCACCAGCGCGGCGCCGCCGAAGCCGACGAGCGACTGCACCGTGCGCTCGATCAGCTCCTCGCGGGCCTGGGTGAGCACCTGGATGGTGACGCCCTCGGGGACGAGGTCCTGTGCGACCAGCCTGCGGACGAAGTCGAAGTCGGTCTGGCTGGCCGCCGGGAAGCCGACCTCGATCTCGCGGAAGCCGGTGCGGACGAGCAGGTCGAACATCGCCAGCTTGCGGTCGGCGTCCATCGGGTCGATCAGGGCCTGGTTGCCGTCGCGCAGGTCCACGCTGCACCACAGCGGCGCGCGGTCGGTGACGGCGGTCGGCCAGGTGCGGTCGGGCAGGGCGACGGGCGGGAAGGCGGTGTAGCGCCCGAACGCCATCGGGCGCGGCGCGGTGGGGCGGGGACGGGTCATGACGGGAGGCTCCGGAGGTGGCAGGGGTGCGGCCAGCACGTCACCCGCGACGGGGAGCCGGCCTAGGAGAGGGCCCCGTCGCGGCGCGTAAGCAGCAGGCTCGACCGCGTCACGACGCCAGCGTACGCCGCTGCGCCGAAGCGGCGAGGAAGGCCTCGACCGCGGCCCGGAACGCCGCCGGCTCGTCTACCCAGGGGAAGTGGCCGGCCCGCGGCAGGACGACGAGCTGCGCTTCGGGGAAGCTCCCGGCGACCGCGTGCACCGACGCGACGCCGGTCACCGCGTCGCACCCGCCCCCGACGACGAGCACGGGCGAGGTGACCCCCCTCAGGCGGCCGAGCATCCGTGCTGCGTCGACTTCCTCGGCGCCCGCGCCGAAGCCGAGCTCGGCCCGCCTGCTCATCTGCCGGTCCGCCGTCGCGGCGTGCGCCTGCGTGCGCTCGTCCCAGCGGCCGTACATGAACGGCCGGGTCGCGCGCTGCAGCGCCTGCTGCTGGGCCGGCGGCGCATCGTCCAGAGCGCTGAGGGCCTCTGCCGCGTCGGCGTACCAGGGCTCGTCCCGGCGGGCGGCCCGCAGCGCCTCGACGTCCCCGCGGGTACCGCCCTGAAGCAGGTCGCTCGGCGTGACCAGGACGAGCCGGCCCAGGCGGTGCCGGGCGGCGTACGCCTGCGCCACCAGGCAGCCCGCGCTGTGCCCGAGCAGGTCCGGGCGGTCCAGGCCCAGGTGCACGCGCAGCGCCTCGACATCCAGGGCCAGCCGGTCGTACCGCAGCGACGCGGGGTCGGGCGGGACCTCGCTGTGCCCGGTCGCCCTCGCGTCGAGCCGGACCAGCGTGCGCGTCTGCGCCAGGCCGCCGAGGTCCTCGAGGTAGGCGGCCGCGCGCCCCGGACCGCCGGGCAGGCACACCAGCGGCGGTCCCGCGCCGACCTCGGTGTAGGCCAGCCGGGTCCCGTCGTACGACGCGAACGAAGGCATCAGACCAGGTCGACCGGGCGGGCGCTGTCGGCGCCGATCGCCCTCGCGATCTCGGCGAGGACGTCGGCCGGGACCGCGCTGTCCACGGTGAGCGCCATCAGGGCGTCGCCGCCCTGCGCGGTGCGGCTGACCTGCGCGCCGGCGATGTTGACCCCGGCGCCGCCGAGAGCGGCACCGACCAGGCCGACGACGCCCGGCCGGTCGTGGTAGCGGAAGAACAGCAGGTGCTCGGCCGGCACCAGGTCGACGTCGAACCCGTCGACGTCGGTGAGCTTCTCGACCTGCCGGGTGCCGGTCAACGTGCCCGAGACGGTGCGCGTGCCGCTGTCAGCGAGCATGCCCCGCAGCGTGATCAGGTTGCGGTAGTCGGGGCTGTCCGGGTCGGTGAGCAGTGCGACCTCGACGCCCCGCTCCGCGGCCAGCGCCGGCGCGTTGACGAAGGTGACCTGCTCCTCGACGACGTCGGTGAAGATGCCCTTGAGCGCCGCGAGCTGCAGGACCGAGACGTCGTACGCCGCCACCTCGCCGCGGACCTCGACCTCCAGGGTGGCCGGCACGCCACCCGCGAGCGCGGTGAACACCCGGCCCAGCTTCTCCACGAGCGGCAGCGCGGGCCGCAGCTCCTCGGCGACCACCCCACCGGCCTGCACGTTGACCGCGTCCGGGACGAAGTCGCCCTCCAGCGCCAGCCGCACCGAGCGCGCGACCGCGATGCCGGCCTTGTCCTGCGCCTCCACGGTCGAGGCGCCGAGGTGCGGCGCGACGACCACTGAGTCGAACGCGAACAGCGGCGAGTCGGTGCACGGCTCGGTGGCGAAGACGTCGAGGCCGGCGCCCGCGACCTGCCCGCTCTTGAGCGCCTGTGCGAGCGCGTGCTCGTCGACGAGCCCGCCGCGGGCGGCGTTGACGATCCGCACGCCCGGCTTGCACATGGCCAGCTCCCGCTCACCGATCAGGCCGACCGTCTCCGGTGTCCTCGGCAGGTGGATCGACACGAAGTCGCTCTCGCGCAGCAGCTCGTCCAGCCCCACCAGGCGCACGCCGATCTGCGCCGCGCGCGCGGGCTGGACGTAGGGGTCGTAGGCGAGCAGCCGGGTGCCGAAGGCGGACATCCGCTGGGCGAACAGCACGCCGATCCGCCCGAGGCCGACCACACCCACGGTCTTGTCCGCGATCTCGACGCCGGTCCACCGGCTGCGCTCCCAGTGGCCGGCCTTGAGCGAGGCGCTGGCCGGCGCCAGGTTGCGCGCGCAGGCGAGCAGCAGCGCCACCGCCTGCTCGGCGGCGCTCACGATGTTGGACTGCGGGGCGTTGACGACCATCACGCCCCGCGCGGTCGCAGCGGCCACGTCCACGTTGTCCAGCCCGATGCCGGCGCGGGCGACGACCTTCAGTCGCGGCGCGGCCGCGAGGGCCTGCTCGTCGACGCGGGTCGCGCTGCGCACCAGGACCGCCTCCGCTTCCGCGAGGGCCGCGAGCAGCGCGTCGCGGTCCGTGCCGTCGACCTGGCGGACCTCTACGCCGTCGCCGAGAGCGGTCAGGACCGACGGGGCGAGCTCCTCGGCGAGCAGCACCACGGGGCGCACGGTCACGGGAGTCCTTGTCCTCGGGAAGACGCCAGCCCCTCAGGCGCTCGCTGCCAGCCGTCAGCGCTTGAGTCTAGCCAGCCGGCTGCCGATACAGGTCCGGCGATTGCGCCGATCCCACCCCGCGGGGCCGAGCGCGTCTGTTCCCTCCGCGGCGCATCCCACCGACCTCAGGACTCGCATGCGACCCGTTCCGCGCCCCCTGCTGCCCGTCGTGCTGCTGCTCGCCGCCCTGTGTACACCGCTGCTGGGCACGCCGCTGCTCGCCGGCACGGCGTCCGCCGCGACGGCGGCCACCCCGTCGGGCAGCGCCCTCACGGCGCACTCCAGGCCCAGGCCGCTCGGGCTGGGCCGCACGACAGACATCCGGCTCGCGCCCGGGACCGTCGGCAGCCGGCTCGCCAGGACGACCCGCCTGCGCGCCGCCGCGCCGGCCCCTACGTCAGCGCTGACCACGAGCGCGTCCACGGGCGCGGTGCGGACGGCCGGCGCCGCGTCGACCTGGCTGGTCACCTACACCGGCTTCTCCCCGGCGGCGCAGGCGGCGTTCCAGAAGGCGGTGGACATCTGGGCTGCCGTGGTGCGGTCCTCGGTCCCCATCGAGGTGCTGGCAGACTCCAAGGATCTCGGGGACATCGGGCTGCTCGGGAAGGCCGGCCCGAGCGACTTCGTCCCCCAGTCGCTCAGCAGCCGGCTCGCCGACCCCGTTGCCCTGGCCAACGCCAAGACCGGAACCGACCAGGACCTCGGCTACGAGGACATCGACGCCACGTTCAACAGCAACACGCCGTACTTCTGCTACGGCGCGTCGACCGACAGCGCCGGCTGCGTCGTGGACTTCACCACGGTGGTCCTGCACGAGCTCGGCCACGGCCTCGGGTTCAGCGGCACGTTCGACGCGGTCAGCGGCCTGGGCCAGTACGGCTTCGAGCTCTCCACCGGCGGCTACTGGACCGCACCGGGCGGCCAGCGCTATGCGGCGGCGTTCGACGCCTTCACCGTGAAGTCCGACAGCACGATTGCCTCGCAGTCGATGCTGTCCTACGCGCCGGGCACATCCGCCCTGGCCGCCGTGCTGCAGGGCGGCGACGGCGAGCGGACGCCGACGTCCACGGTCGCGCCGAACAACGGCAGCGTCTACTGGGACGGTCCCCTGGGGAAGGCGGCCTACCAGGGACGGCGCCCCCGGCTGTTCTCGCCCAAGATCTGGGAGCCCGGCAGCAGCTACAGCCACCTGTCCGACAGCGACTTCCCGCCCGCCGGCGGCGACAGCCTCATGACGCCGTCCGTCGGCTCGGAGTCCATCCGGCAGCCCGGGCCGGTGATGCTCGGCATCCTCGGCGACCTCGGCTACGGCGTCCCCGCGCGGCCGGGCAGCCGGTTCACACCGGTCAGCCCGGTCCGCCTGCTCGACACCCGCACCGACGCCACGGCCGCCAGGCGCGTCCTCGGCCAGGGCGGCACCCGCGACCTCGACGTGCGCAAGGCGGCGTCGGGCATCGCGGCCGTGCCCAGCGGCGCGACGGCGGTGGTGCTCAACGTGACCGGAGTGACCGCCTCGGCTGCGACCTTCCTGCAGGCCTACCCAGGGCCCGTGAGCGGCACCGGACGGCCGACGGCGTCCAACCTCAACCTGCGCAAGGGTGAGACGCGGGCCAACCTCGTCACCGTCGCCGTACCGCCGGCAGGCGTGGTGCGGCTGCGCAACAACAGCGGGAGCACCGCTGTGGTGGTCGACCTCGCCGGCTACTACTCGCCCGGGAGCGTCCAGGGCTTCCGTGGACTGCCCAGCCCGGTGCGGCTCGCCGACACCAGGGCGAGCGCCGTGACGACCGTCGGAGCCGGTGGCACCCTGCGGGTCGACGTGACCCGGTCCTATAGGGGCGTCCTGTCCGGCGTCCCCTCGACGGCGAGCGCCGTCGTGCTCGGCCTCACGGCGGTGAACGCGTCCCGCAGCACGGTGCTGACCGCCTACCCGACGCCGGCCAGCGGCACGGCCTTCCCGGCGGTCTCGAACCTCAACGTGGCCGGCCCGGCGGCCACGCCCAACCTCGCCGTCGTGCCGGTCGGCAGCGGCAGCAGCGTGACCGTGCGCAACACCTCCGGCACGGTGGCCGTGCTGGTCGACGTGGCCGGCTTCTACGACGGCGCCACCGGTGGCCAGCTGTTCCACCCGATCGCGCCCGAGCGCCTGCTGGACACCCGGAGCGGGCTCGGTGCCCCCCAGGCGCGGCTGGGCTCGGCGACGACGGTGCCGCTGACGGTCTCGGGCCGCGCCGGCATCCCCGCCGCCGCCACCAGCGTCGTGCTCAACCTGACCGGCGTCGCGCCGACTGCCGGGACCTACTTCGCGGTGACGCCGGCCCGGGAGGCAGCGCCGTCGACGTCGAGCCTCAACCTCGTGACCGGCCAGACGGCCGCCGACCTCGTGACTGTCGGGATGTCGGGCGTCGCGAGCAAGCAGGTCTGGGTCTACAACCAGGCGGCGTACGCCGACGTCTTGGCCGACGCGGCCGGCTGGTTCGGGCCGGTCTGAGGGCGGTCACTCCCCCGCGTCGTCGATCCACGCCATCATCGGCCGCAGCCGCGCGCCGACGACCTCGATCGGGTGGGCGGCCGCCTCCTCGCGGTGCTTCGTCAGCTGCGGCCGGCCCGCGTCGTCGTCGTCGATGAGCGCGCGGGTGAAGGAGCCGTCCCGGATCTCGGCGAGGATCTGGCGCATCTCCTCCTTGACCGCCGGCGTCACCACCCGCGGGCCGCTCCGGTAGTCGCCGAACTCCGCCGTGTCGGAGATCGACCAGCGCATCTTCGACAGGCCGCCCTCGTACATCAGGTCGACGATGAGCTTGAGCTCGTGCAGGCACTCGAAGTAGGCGATCTCCGGCTGGTAGCCGGCCTCGGTGAGCACCTCGAAGCCGGCCTGCACCAGCGCGCTCGCGCCACCGCACAGCACCGCCTGCTCGCCGAACAGGTCGGTCTCGGTCTCCTCGGTGAACGTCGTCTTGAGCACGCCGGCGCGGGTGCCGCCGATGGCCCGGGCGTAGGACAGCGCCAGCGCCTGCGCGCCACCGGTGGCGTCCTGCTCGACGGCGATCAGGCACGGCACGCCGCGCCCGTCCCGGAACTGCCGGCGCACCAGGTGGCCCGGACCCTTCGGCGCCACCATGGCGACGTCCACGCCGGCCGGCGGGGTGATCAGGCCGAAGCGGATGTTGAGGCCGTGGCCGAACAGCAGGGCGTCACCGTCGCGCAGGTTGGGCTCGACCGCCTCGGCGTACACCCGGCGCTGGGAGGTGTCCGGCGTGAGCACCATGACCAGGTCGGCCTCGGCGCAGGCGTCGTACGGCGAGAGCACGCGCAGCCCCTCAGCCTCCGCTTTCGCCCGGCTGGCGGAGCTCTCCGGCAGCCCGACCCGCACGTCGACGCCGGAGTCGCGCAGGGACAGGGCGTGGGCGTGGCCCTGGCTGCCGTAGCCGAGGACGGCGACCTTGCGGCGCTGGATCAGCGACAGGTCGGCGTCGTCGTCGTAGAAGACCTCAGCCATGACAGGGGATGTCCTTCCGGTCGGGGGTGCTGGCGGGGTTGTGGCTCGTCAAGAAGCGCTGCGGAGGCGTTCGGAGCCGGTCATCGAACGGGCGCCGCGGCCGACCGCGACCATGCCGGACTGCACCATCTCGCGGATGCCGAACGGCTCCAGGACCCTGAGCAGGGCCGACAGCTTGTCCACGGTGCCGGTCGCCTCGATCGTGACCGCGTCCTGGGCGACGTCGACGACCTTGGCGCGGAACAGCTGGACGGTCTCGAGCACGTGCGACCGGGTGGCGAGGTCGGCCTTGACCTTCACCAGCAGCAGCTCGCGCTGCACGCTGGCCACCGGGTCCAGCTCGACGATCTTGAGCACGTTGACGAGCTTGTTGAGCTGCTTGGTGACCTGCTCGAGCGGCAGGTCCTCGACCGCGACGAGGATGGTCATGCGGCTGACACGGGGATGCTCGGTCGGGCCGACCGCGAGCGACTCGATGTTGAACCCGCGGCGGCTGAACAGCGAGGCGACGCGGGCCAGGACGCCGGGCTTGTCCTCGACGAGCACCGACAGGGTGTGGCGGGAGAGGGCCATGTCTGCTTCCTACGTGGGCTGGTTTGCAAGGGCGTACGGCGGGGGCTCAGAGGTCGTCCGGGCCCCAGACCGGGCGGGTGTCGCGGGCGGCCAGGATCTCGTCGTTGCTGGTGCCGGCGGGGACCATCGGCCACACCATGGCGTCCTGGCCGACCACGAAGTCGACCACCACCGGGGCGTCGTCGATCGCCATCGCCTTGTCGATGGTGGCGTCCACGTCGTCGGCGCTCTCGCAGCGCAGGCCGACGCAGCCCATGGCGTCCGCGAGCTTGACGAAGTCGGGGATGCGCTTGCTCTGCAGGTCCGTGTGCTGGCGCCGGAGGTTGGTGTGGCTGTAACGGCCGTCGTAGAAAAGGGTCTGCCACTGCCGGACCATGCCGAGGTTGCCGTTGTTGATGATGGCGACCTTCACCGGGATGCCCTCGATGGCGCAGGTGACCAGCTCCTGGTTGGTCATCTGGAAGCAGCCGTCGCCGTCGATCGCCCACACCGTCGCCTCCGGCCGGCCGACCTTGGCGCCCATCGCGGCCGGCACGGCGTACCCCATCGTCCCGAGCCCGCCCGAGTTGAGCCAGCTGTAGGGCTTCTCGTAGGAGATGAACTGGCTGGCGAACATCTGGTGCTGACCGACCCCGCTGACGTAGAGCGCGTCGGGGCCGGCGATCTGCCCGATCCGGCGGATCACGTGCTGCGGCGCGAGGCTGCCGTCGGCCGGCTCCTCGAAGCCCAGCGGGTAGGTGCGCCGCCAGCCGTCGGCCTGCCGCCACCAGCCGGTGAGGTCGGCCCGGTGCCCGGCGGCGTACTGCTCCTGGACGGCGACGACGAGGTCGGCGATGGTCTCGCGGCAGTCACCGACGATCGGTACGTCGGCGACCCGGTTCTTGGAGATCTCGGCGGGGTCGATGTCGACGTGCACGACCTTGGCGCCGGGAGCGAAGCTGGACAGCTTGCCGGTGACCCGGTCGTCGAACCGGGCGCCGAGCACGATGAGCAGGTCGGCCTTCTGCAGCGCGGCGACGGCCGCGACGTTGCCGTGCATGCCGGGCATGCCGAGGTGCTGCGGGTGGCTGTCGGGGAAGGCGCCACGTGCCATCAGGGTGGTGACGACGGGGATGCCGGTCAGCTCGGCGAGGATGCGCAGCTCCGCTGCCGCGCGGGCCTTGAGCACGCCGCCGCCGACGTACAGCACGGGGCGGGAGGCCTCGGCGACGAGCCGGGCCGCCTCGCGGACCTGCTTGGCGTGCGGCCGCGTCGTCGGGTGGTAGCCGGGCAGGTCGAGCACCGGCGGCCAGGCGAACGGCTCCGTCCCGGTGCCGGTCAGCACGTCCTTGGGGATGTCGACGAGCACCGGGCCCGGGCGTCCGGTCCCGGCAAGGTGGAACGCCTCGGCGATGGTCCGCGGGATGTCCTCGGCCGACTGCACGAGGAAGTTGTGCTTGGTGATCGGCATCGTGATGCCGACGATGTCGGCCTCCTGGAAGGCGTCCGTCCCGATCGCGGCGCTCGGCACCTGCCCGGTGATGGCGACAATCGGCACCGAGTCCATGTAGGCGTCGGCGATCGGCGTGACGAGGTTGGTCGCCCCGGGGCCGCTCGTGGCCATGCAGACACCGACCTTGCCGGTCGCCTGCGCATATCCCTCCGCGGCGTGCCCGGCACCCTGCTCGTGGCGCACCAGGATGTGCCGCAGCCGGGTGCTGTGGAAGATCGGGTCGTACGCCGGCAGGATCGCCCCGCCGGGGATGCCGAAGACGACCTCGGCACCGACGCTCTCCAGCGAGCGGACGAGCGACTGGGCGCCGGTGAGGTTCTCGGTCATGGGGTCCCTCTGGACTTCGTGGGTGGCGCTGCATGCTGCGGACAAAGAAGAACCCCTCGTGCGGAGCACGGAGGGGTGAGCGCGTCGGCCGGTCGGCGGCGGACGCGCTAGGGAACTACGAGGGCGGTGCGCATGCCGACAGCGTGCGTCGTGGAGAAGTGGAAGTCAAGCCAGGTGGGACAGCCGTCCCACCGACTGGGACACCCAGATCTGGAGCGGTCAGCCGGTGATGGCGCCCTGGGCGGCGGAGCCGACGAGCTTGGCGTACTTGCCGAGCACGCCGCTGGTGTAGCGCGGCTCGAGTGGCTTCCAGCCGGCGCGGCGGCGGTCCAGCTCGGCAGCGTCGACCACGAGGTCGAGAGTGCGGGTGCCGAGGTCCAGGCGCACCAGGTCGCCGTCCTGCACCAGGGCGATCGGCCCGCCGTCGGTGGCCTCGGGTGCGACGTGGCCGACGCACAGCCCCGTCGTACCGCCCGAGAAGCGGCCGTCGGTGAGCAGCAGGACATCCTTGCCGAGCCCCGCGCCCTTGATGGCGCTGGTGACCATCAACATCTCGCGCATCCCGGGGCCGCCCCGCGGTCCCTCGTAGCGGATGACCACCACGTCCCCCGGCACCAGCGTGCCGTCGGTCAGCGCGTCCATCGCCCCCTGCTCGCCGTCGAAGACCCGGGCCGTGCCCTCGAAGACAGCGCGGTCGAAACCCGCGCTCTTGACGACGGCGCCGTCGGGGGCGAGCGAGCCGCGCAGGACGGTGAGACCGCCGGTCCGGTGGATCGGGTCGCCCATCGCCCGGATCACCTTGCCGTCGGGGTCCGGGGGGCTGATGTCAGCGAGGTTCTCGGCCATCGTGCGGCCGGTGCAGGTGAGCGCGTCACCGTGCAGCAGCCCGGCGTCCAGCAGGGCCCGCATGACGACCGGGACGCCCCCGGTCGCGTCCACGTCGGCCATCACGTAGCGGCCGAAGGGCTTGACGTCGGCCAGGTGCGGCACCCGGTCGCCGATCCGGTTGAAGTCGTCGAGGTCGAGGGGGACGCGCGCCTCGTGGGCGATCGCGAGCAGGTGCAGCACGGCGTTGGTCGATCCGCCGAGCGCCATGACGACCGTGATCGCGTTCTCGAACGCCTGCCTGGTCATCACCCGGCGAGCCGTGATGCCCTGCTCGAGCATGCGTACGACGGCCTCGCCGGAGGCCACGGCGAAGGCGTCCCGCCGGCGGTCGACCGCGGGCGGCGCGGCGCTGCCCGGCAGCGACATGCCGAGCGCCTCGGCCGCACTGGCCATGGTGTTGGCGGTGTACATGCCGCCGCAGGCGCCCTCTCCGGGGCAGGTGGCACGCTCGATGTCATCGAGCTGCTGACGGGTGATGAGCCCGCGGGCGCAGGCACCGACCCCTTCGAACACGTCGATGATGGTCAGGTCGCGGCCCTCGAGCCGGCCCGGAAGGCTGGTGCCGGCGTACAGGAAGACGCTGGCGAGGTCGAGGCGTGCGGCGGCCATCAGCATGCCCGGCAGCGACTTGTCGCAGCCGGCCAGCAGCACCGAGCCGTCCAGCCGCTCGGCGAACATCACCGTCTCGACGGAGTCGGCGATCACCTCGCGCGAGACGAGCGAGGCGCGCATGCCCTCGTGACCCATCGAGATGCCGTCGCTGACCGAGATGGTGGCGAACTCCAGCGGGAAGCCGCCGGCCTGCCGCACGCCCTCCTTGGCCTTCTTCGCCAGCCGGTCCAAGGACAGGTTGCAGGGGGTGATCTCGTTCCAGGACGACGCGACGCCCACCTGCGGCTTGTCCCAGTCGCCGTCGCCCATGCCCACCGCGCGCAGCATCGCCCGCGCGGGTGCTCGCTCCATGCCGTCGGTGACGTCGGTGCTGCGCGGCCTGCGGTTCGGCATGCGAGGCAGGCTACGCAGGTGGAACCGGCCGGCTCGCGAGCCGGCCCTACAGTCGCCTCTCGTGGCCACGACCTTCGACGTCCGCAGCGGCGACGGCACCGTCGTACGCGGCTGGCGCAGCGACGCCGAGGGCGTCCCGCTGGTCATCAGCAACGGGCTCGGGACCGTGCCCTCGGCGTGGCCGGCACTGGTCCGGCCGGACAGCGGCTACCGGGCCTGCAGCTGGTACCACCGCGGCACCTTCGGCTCGGACCGGCCGGCGGACCCGGCGCGGATCCGGGTGGAGGACCACGTCGGGGACATGCTCGCCCTGATGGACAGCGAGGGCATCGACCGCGCCCTCGTCGCGTGCTGGTCGATCGGCGTCAACATCGGCTTCGAGTTCGCCCGTCGGCACCCGGACCGGGTGGCCGGGCTGATGGCGGTGGCCGGGGTGCCGGGGGGCACGTTCGGCGCGATGGGGGCGCCGTGGCGCATCCCGTCGACGCTGCGCAGGCCGATCGCCGTACGTGTGAAGAAGGCGCTCCGCACGGCCGGACCGGTGCTCACCTGGCTGGCGCCACGGGTCCCGGTCAACGACCGCACGGCCTGGGTGCTCACCCACTCCGGCCTGCTCACCGACGCGGCCCGGCCGGAGCTGCTGGTGCCGATGCTGCGGGAGTTCCTGCCGCACGACTGGACCTGGTACATGCACCTGGCGGTGGCGGCCAGCGAGCACGAGGGGATGGACCTGTCGTCCATCCGCTGCCCGACCACACTGGTGGCCGGCCGCCGGGACCTGCTGACCTCGATGCAGGACGTCGTCGACGCGGCGGCGCGGATCCCGCAGGCGCAGGTCACCGTGCTGCCCGGCACGCACTTCCTGCCGCTGGAGTACCCGGGGCTGGTGCATGCGGCGCTCGACGAGCTGCGCCGGCGCAGCGAGCTCGTCGGCCCCTGACCGCCGCGCCTACGCTGGAGCCATGGCCGGCCCTGCGCACCCCGCCGGCACTGCGCACCCAGCCGGCACTGCGCACCCAGGCGGCACTGCGCACCCCGCCGGCACCCGGCCGGCCGACAGGCGCACGGTCGGTCTGCGCCCGGCCGGCTCCGGCTCCGCGGTCGCGGACCTGGGCCGGGCCCTGCTGGTGCACCTCGAGCCCCTGACCCAGCGCCAGGTCGAGGCGATCCTCGCCGCGGACCCGTCGTACTGCCGGCAGGGCGCCCTCAGCGGCAGCGACCTCGAACGGTCCTGCCGGGACAACCTCCGGCGCCAGCTGCAGACCCTCACCGGGGAGCTGGACGCGGAGGACGAGGCGACGTACGACGCCCCCCGCGCGACCGGGCACCGCCGAGCAGAGCAGGGCGTGCCGCTCGAGTCGGTTCTGCACGCCTACCGGATCGGCTTCCGCACCATCTGGGAGGGGCTGGTCGAGCAGGCACGGGCGGTGGGCACCGGCGGTGTGGACCACCTGGTCGAGGCGGCGACCGAGGTGTGGGAGCTGGTCGACCGGTTCTCCTCCTCGATGGCGGACTCCTACCGTCGCAGCCGGGCCGAGATCGAGCGCAGGGACTCGATCCGGCGGGAGGCGCTGCTGGACGCACTGCTGGACGGCCGCGGGGCCGAGCGCGCGGTGGCCGCCGAGGCCACCGCAGCCCTCGGGCTGCCCGAGCACGGCCGCTTCGTCGTGGTGGTGCTGCAGGGCGGTGCGGACCTCCGGGCGGTTGACGCCCTGGCCGTGCGCGGGCTGCGGGCCGCGTGGCGGACCCGGGAGGACCGCGAGGTCGGCGTGGTCTCGCTCGGACGCGGCTGCACCGAGGAGGTGCTCGCCGCTCTCCGCGTGGTCCACGGGACCCGGGCCGGTGTCTCCCCTGCCGTGAACGGGCTTGCCGAGCTGGCCGTGGGCCACCGGCTCGCCGAGACCGCGCTCCGGGCGGTACCGCGAGGCGAGGCCGCCGTCGCCGAGCTCGACGCCCGGCTGCCCGGTGCCCTGCTCGTCACCTCCCCCGACCTGGCCGGCCGGCTGGTCCGTCGGGCCCTCGGCCGCGTCCTCGACCTCGACCTCGACGAGCGGGAGCTGCTGCTCGAGACCCTCACCGCCTGGCTGGCCACGGGCGGCTCCGCCTCGCAGACCGCGACCAGGCTGTACTGCCACCGCAACACCGTGCTCAACCGGCTGCGCCGGCTGGAGGGCCTCACCGGACGGTCCGTGGAGCGGGTGGACGACCTGGTCGAGTGGTCGCTCGCACTGCTCGCCCTTCAGGTGCTCCCGGCCCCCCAAGAGCTGGCATGAGAGCGGACCCGCCGTGAGCCGTGTGCCGGTCCTGCTGCCTCCAGGCCGCGATGAGGGGGACGATGGGAGGGTGACCGCCGCGACCCCCAGCCCGACCGAGCTCGCCGAGCGGCGCAGCGCGGTCGCCCGCAGCGCGGCGACTGCCCGGGAGGCGGCCCGTCCGCTGCCGCGCGACCCGGTCCGCTGGTTCTGCCGCACCGTCGCCGACATCGCCCGCAAGAGCGACCGCGACCGGGTGTTCGGCCTGGCCGCGGAGAACGCCTTCATGGCGGTGCTCTCGATCTTCCCGACCCTGCTCGTCGTCGCGGCCGTCTTCGGCCAGCTCGGCGTCATCATCGGGCAGAACAACGCCGACCGGGTCGAGCGCTCGGTGCTGAACGGCCTCGACCGGCTGCTGACCAACCAGGCCGCGCCGGCGATCAGCACCGCCCGCCAGCTGTTCGAGACCGGCGGCAACGCACTGACCCTGGCGTCGGCGCTGGCGCTGGTCTCGATCGCCACGGCCTTCGCGGGCATCATCAACACCGTCACGCTGGTGTACGACGTGCACGACCGCCGCGGTTGGTGGCGGCGGCGCGGGCTCGGCCTGCTGGTGGGCCTCGGCAGCGTGCTCACCGGCGCCATCGTCGTGACCCTGGTGGTGGTCGGGCCGCTGTTCGGCAAGGCCGAGGACATCGTCGGCTCCGTCGGTCTGTCCGACGCCTACGCGGTGCTCTGGTCCTTCGCCCGCTGGCCGGTGGCGTTCCTGTCGCTGGTGCTGTGGGCGACCACGCTGGACCACCTGTGTCCTGACCGGCCGGCCCGCTGGCGCTCCGGGCTGCCCGGTGGCCTGCTCACCGCCGTGCTGTGGCTCGCGGCGTCCATCGGGTTCAACATCTACCTCGAGGTCGCGGTCCGCAGGTCGCCGATCCTCGGTGCGCTCGGCGGCGGCCTGATCCTGCTGAGCTGGTTCTACCTGCTGGCGCTGGCACTGCTGTTCGGCGCGACGCTCAACACCGTGCTGCTGGCTCGCAAGAAGCGGCGCACCGAGCTCGCCTGAGCGACGCCCCCGGCCGGGTCAGCCAGGCGCGCTCAGGCGTCGACACCGAGCTCGGCGAGCAGCAGCCGGCGTACGACGCCAGCGTCGGCCTGGCCGCGGGTGGCCTTCATGACCCGGCCGACGAGCGAGCCGGCGGCCTGGACCTTGCCGCCGCGCACCTTCGCGGCCGCGTCGGGGTCGGCCGCGATCGCGTCGGCCACTGCGGCGCCGAGTGCGCCCTCGTCGGACACGACCGCCAGCCCACGGTGGGCGAGGACCTCGTCCGGGTCGCCCTCGCCGGCGAGCACCCCGTCCACGACCTGACGGGCCAGCCCCGCCGTCAGCGTCCCGTCGGCGACCAGCGCGACGACCCGGGCCACCGCGGCCGGCGTGACCGGCAGTCGGGACGGCTCCACGCCGGCGTTGTTGGCGGCCTGGGCGAGGTGGCCGAGCCACCAGTTGCGGGCCTCGGCGGCCGGCGCGCCGGCCTCGACCGTCGCGAGCACCTGGTCCAGCACGCCCGCGTTGACCATCGCCGCGCTGTCGTGCCCGGACAGCCCGAGGCGGGCGAGCAGCTGCCCGCGGCGGACCGACGGCGGCTCGGGCAGGTCGGCGCGCAGCTGCGCGACCCAGGCGGCGGCCGGGGCGACCGGCACCAGGTCGGGCTCCGGGAAGTAGCGGTAGTCGGTCGCCTCCTCCTTGGACCGACCCGCGCTCGTCGCGCCCGTGGCCTCGGAGAAGTGCCGGGTCTCCTGCACGACGCGGCCGCCGGCGCGCAGCACGCCGGCCTGACGCTCCACCTCCGTGCGCACGGCCCGCTCCACCGAGCGCAGCGAGTTGACGTTCTTGGTCTCGGTGCGCGTGCCCCACGGCTCGCCGGGCCGGCCGAGGGAAGTGTTGACGTCGCAGCGCAGGGAGCCCTGCTCCATGCGTACGTCGGAGACGCCGAGCCCGCGCAGCAGGTCGCGCAGCTCGGCGACGTACGCCCGCGCCACCTCGGGCGCGCGCGACCCGGTGCCCGTCACCGGTTTGGTGACGACCTCCACCAGCGGGATGCCGGCGCGGTTGTAGTCGACCAGCGAGTGCGTCGCGCCGGAGAGACGGCCGGTGGAGCCACCGACGTGCAGCGACTTGCCGGTGTCCTCCTCCAGGTGCACGCGCTCGATCGGCACCCGGACCGTCTCCCCCGTCACCTGCACGTCGAGCCACCCGTCCGTGCAGAGCGGTTCGTCGTACTGGCTGGTCTGGAAGTTCTTCGGCATGTCCGGGTAGAAGTAGTTCTTGCGGGCGAAGCGGCACCAGGAGGCGATGTCGCAGTGCAGCGCCAGGCCGATCCGCACCGTCGAGGTGATGGCCTCGGCGTTGACGACCGGCAGCGCGCCGGGCAGCCCGAGGCAGACCGGGCATGTCTGGGTGTTGGGCTCGGCCCCGAACTCCGTCGCGCAGCCGCAGAACATCTTGCTGGCGGTGCCGAGCTCGACGTGGGTCTCCAGCCCGATGACCGGCTCGAACTCCGCCAGCGCCTCGTCGAAGGGCACCGGCGCGGTCATCGGGCCACCGCCAGCTCGGGCGCCCCGGCGAGCAGCGGACCGCCCCAGCGGTCGACGTACGCCGCCTCCATCGCCGCCCCCACCCGGTAGAGCCGGTCGTCGCGCATCGTCGGGGCCATCACCTGCAGCCCGACCGGCAGCCCCTCTGACAGTCCGCAGGGCAGCGACATCGCCGGTCCGCCGTAGAGGTTGGCCGGGATGCTGGCGATGTCCTGGCGGTACATCGCGAGCGGGTCGGACAGCTTGGCGCCGAGCGGGAAAGCCACCGTCGGCGCGGTCGGCGCGACGAGCACGTCAACCTGCTCGAAGGCGGCCGTGAAGTCGCGGGTGACGAGGGTGCGCACCTGCTGCGCCTTGCCGTAGTAGGCGTCGTAGTAGCCGTTGGACAGCGCGTAGGTGCCGAGCACGATGCGCCGCTTGACCTCGGCGCCGAAGCCCTGCGCCCGGGTGAGCGCCATCACCTCCTCCAGGGACCGCACCCCGTCGTCACCGACCCGCAGCCCGTAGCGGACCGCGTCGAAGCGGGCCAGGTTGGACGACGCTTCGCTCGGCGCGATCAGGTAGTAGGCGGCCAGCGCGTAGTCGAAGTGCGGGCAGCTCACCTCGCTGACCGTGGCGCCGAGCTCCTCGAGCAGCGCGACGGCCTCGCCGAAGCGCTCCTGCACACCGCTCTCGTAGCCCTCGCCGGTCAGCTCGCGCACCACGCCCACGCGCAGGCCCCGCACGTCGGCCCGCCGCGCCGCCTCGACGACCGGCGGCACCGGCGCGTCGATGGAGGTGGAGTCGCGGGGGTCGTGTCCGGCGATCGTCGCGTGCAGCAGCGCGGCGTCCAGGACGGTCCGCGCGCAGGGCCCCGCCTGGTCCAGGCTGCTGGAGAAGGCCACCAGCCCGTAGCGCGACACCCCGCCGTACGTCGGCTTGACGCCGACGGTGCCGGTCACGGCAGCCGGCTGCCGGATCGAGCCGCCGGTGTCGGTGCCGACCGCCAGCGGCACCTCGTACGCCGCGACCGCCGCCGCGGACCCGCCGCCGCTGCCGCCGGGGATGCGGCCGAGGTCCCAGGGGTTGTGCGTCGGGCCATAGGCGGAGTGCTCGGTCGAGGAGCCCATCGCGAACTCGTCCATGTTGGTCTTGCCGAGCACGACCACACCGGCGGCACGCAGCCGCTCGGTCACCGTGGCGTCGTACGGCGGCACCCAGCCCTCGAGGATGCGCGAGCCGACGGTCGTCGGGATGCCCTTGGTGCACAGGACGTCCTTGAGCGCGAGGGGTACGCCGGCCAGCGGTCCGGTGAGCTCGCCCGCGTCCACGCGACGGGCCTGCGCGAGCGCGCCCTCGACGTCGACGTGCAGGAAGGCGTGCACGGCGCCGTCCACCTCGCCGATCCGGTCCAGGTGCGCCTGGGTGACCTCGACGGCGCTGGCCTGCCCGTCCCGGACGGCGGCCGCGGTCTCGACGGCGGTGAACCGGACCAGGTCGCTCGGATGGGGGTCGCTCATGTGCGGCTCACTCGGCGTCCAGGATCCGCGGCACCCGGAACCGGCCGTCCTCGGCGACCGGCGCACCGGCGAGCACGTCCTCGCGCGGCAGCGAGGGACGCACCACGTCGGGACGCGTGACGTTCTCCAGCGGGACCGCGTGGGTGGTCGGCCGCACCCCCTCGGCGTCGGTGACCTCACGGACCCGGGCGACCGCGCCGAGGATGACCTCGAGCTCGGCCGCGAGCCCGTCGAGCTCGACGTCGTCGAGCGCGAGCCGGGCCAGCCGGGCGAGGTGCGCGACCTGCTCGCGGCTGATCTCGGGCACCGGTGCTCCTGGGTCGACGACGGGCGGGACGCCGCCCGATTGTAGTGCGGGGAGGTGGCGCTCCCCTCGCCATGCGGGCGCAACGCAAGCGCAACGGGGCTGCGTCATGCTGGCGACGTGCCGTATCTGCTGCGCGTCGTGCTGCCCGACCGCCCGGGGATGCTCGGCGCCGTCGCGACAGCGCTCGGCGGGGCCGGCGCCGACATCCTCAGCCTCGACGTCGTCGAGCGCGGCCCCGACGGGGCCGTCGACGACCTCGTGGTCGAACTGCCGCCGGGCGGGCTCGCCGACGTCCTGATCACCCGGGCCCAGTCGGTCCGGGGCGTCGTGGTCGAGTCCCTGCGGCCGTACGCCGAAGGCGGCGAGCTGCACCGCGACCTCGAGCTCGTCGAGGCCCTCGCCGCCGCGGGCGAGCGCGCGCCCGCCGTGCTAGCCCGCGACGTGCCGGGCGTCTTCCGCGCCGGCTGGGCGGTCCTGCTCGAGCGCGACGGTGACCGGTTCCGGCCGCGCGAGGCCAGCGCGGCCGCGCCCGACACGGGCGACCTGCTGCTGCCGTGGCTGCCCCTGCGCGCCGCCCGGCGGTTCGGCGCCGGTGACCCCTGGGTGCCCTACGGATGGTCGGTGCTGGGCACGGAGCTGGCGGCGGCGCCGGTCGGAGGGCCGGAGCGGGCCCTGCTCCTGGGCCGGCCGGGCGGTCCGCGCCTGCGGGCCTCGGAGGTGCTGCGGTTGGCACACCTGGCCGGTATCGCCGCGACCGTCAGGGCATCCGCTGCCGACGCGGCACTCAGCCGGTCGCAGTCCTCGCCGCGGGCAGGGCCGGCCGCAGGGTCGGGCCCCGACCCAGCTCCGCCGCAGCGCGGGCGAGCAGCCAGGGCGTGAGCCGGTCGGCCGGGAGCGCCTTTGACAGCCACCAGCCCTGGGCGCTGTCGCAGCCCAGCTCGCGCAGGCGCAGCCACGCGCCCTCGGTCTCGACGCCCTCCGCGACGACCTGCATGCCCAGGCCGGCCGCGAGGTCGATCACGCTCCGCACGATCGCAAGGTCACGGGGGTCGTCCTCCATCCGCTGCACGAACGACTTGTCAATCTTCACCTCCTGCACCGGCAGCCCCCGCAGGTGCCCGAGCGAGGAGTAGCCGGTCCCGAAGTCGTCCAGCGACAGGCTCACGCCGAGCTCGTCGAGGCGGTTCAGCGTCGCGGTCGCCCGCACCGGGTCGGCGAACAGCGACCCCTCGGTGACCTCAAGCTGGAGCAGGCCGGCCGGGACGCGGTGTGCCGCCAGCCGCTGCGAGACCTGCTCGGCGAGCGGCCCACCGGACAGGTCCCGGACACTGATGTTGACCGCCATGCGCAGCTGCAGGCCCTGGGCACGCAACGCGCCAGCTGGGCCAGGGCGGCGTCCAGCACCCAGGCGGTCAGCGGCTGCATGAGCCCGCTGCGCTCGGCCAGCGGGACGAAGTCGTCGGGCGGCACCAGGCCGCGCACGGGGTGCCGCCACCGCACGAGGGCCTCGACGCCGATGACGGCGCCGCTGCTGACGTCGACCTTGGGCTGGTAGTGCAGCTCGAGCTGGTCCGCGGCGATGGCCCGACGCAGCTCCCCGAGCATCGCCAGCCGGCTGGTGGAGTTCTCGTCGCGCTCGACGTCGTAGGACTCGACGCCGCCGCCCGACTCCTTGGCGAGGTACATCGCGACGTCGGCGTGCTGGAGCAGCTCGTCCAGGTCGCGCCCGTCGGCAGGCGAGAGTGCGACACCGACGCTGGCGCCCACGTCGACCAGCAGGCCCTCGAGGACGATCGGCACCGACACGCTCTCCCGCAGCCGCCGCGCGGTGCGCTCGGCCGCGGCCGCGTCCCCGCAGTCGGCGAGCAGTACGGCGAACTCGTCCCCGCCGAGCCGCGCGACCGTGTCCTCGGCGCGCAGCGCGGTCGAGAGCCGCTCGCCGACCACCTGGAGCAGGCGGTCGCCGACGTGGTGGCCGAGCGTGTCGTTGACCTCCTTGAACCGGTCCAGGTCGAGCAGCAGCAGGGCGACGCTTCCCTCGCTGTCCTGCAGGGCCTGGGCGGTGCGGTCCGCGAGCAGCTTGCGGTTGGGCAGCCCGGTGAGGGCATCCGACATCGCCTCGCGCTCACGCTCCAGAGCCACCGAGGCGACCTTGTAGACGGCGAACAGCGGCGGCACCAGCAGGGGCACGAAGGCGACGCCGCGCTCCATGGTGAGGGCCACGAGCGGCGACAGGGCGAGCAGGGTTCCGGTGGTCAGCGCCTCGTAGCTGAGCGTCTCCCACACCTCGGCCCGCAGGGAGGTGCCGTTCATGAGCGAGATGGCCAGCCCGACCAGCAGCTGGTTGACGAGGAAGTAGACGAGGCCTCCGGCTGCAGCGCCGAGCAGCTCCCCGGCGGCCAGGCGCATCGGGCTGCCCACGCTGCCGACCCGGCCGAACAGCGACATGGCCCCGGCTGCCGCCGCCCACGACAGCGCGTACTGCGAGGCGTTGAAGCAGGTGCGCCACGGGGCCTTGCGCTTGGAGATGTCGACGATGGTGGTGCCCAGGGCCTGCACGAAGACCCCGACCGGCAGCCCGAAACGCAGCACCAGGGCGTAGACGAAGGCGGTCGACAGGGCCAGGCCGTTGACGTCCCGGGACCCGCTGGTGAACAGCGGCCGCAGCTCGGCGAAGACGAGCAGCAGCACGACCAGCGAGAAGGCCGGCCCCAGATGGACCACGGCGTCCCAGTCCAGCGCGAGGCCCGCGAGGACGAACACGACCACCCCGCCGGCCACGACCGAGACCACGTAGAGCCGGAACAGCGCGTCGCGGCGGCCGCCGAAGACGTTGCGGGGGTCGGTCGCTGCCGGGGCTCTGCCCACGTCGCCGCCCACCTGGCCACCCACCTCGCCGTCCCCTTCCCGGCCACTGGTCGAGCGGCTCGGGTCAGGCATCGGCAGCCGGTGGCGGGCGCTCGCTAGGCCGAATGGAGGGCGGCCCCCGTCCGTCGTGACTAGTGCGGAGGCGGGACGGCACGCTGCCGGGCCGCGTCGGGACCTGCGTCCAGCAGCACGGTGAAGCCCTCGTCGTCGAGCACCGCCACGCCGAGCCGGACCGCCTTGTCGAGCTTGCTCGCGCCGGGCTCGGCGCCCACGACCACGAAGTCGGTCTGCTTGGACACGCTCGCCGTGACCTTGCCGCCACGCGCCTGCACGGCCTCCTTGGCCCCGTCGCGAGAGTGCCCTGCCAGGGTGCCGGTGACCACCACCGTCACCCCCTCCAGCGGTCGCGGCCCGTCGTCGGCCCCCTCGTCGACGATCCGGGCGCCGCCGCGCCGCAGCCGCTCCACGATGTCGCGGTGCCGCGAGTCGGCGAACCAGTCGTGCAGCGCCGCCGCCACCACCGGGCCGACGCCCTCGACGGCCGCCAGCTCCTCGGGCGCGGCATCCATGACCGCGTCGAGGCTCCGGAAGCGGCGGGCGACGGCCTGCGCGGCGGTCGGGCCGACATGGCGGATCGACAGCCCGACCAGCAGCCGCCACAGCGGCCGGTCCCGCGCGGCGGCCAGGCCGCGCAGGACCTGGTCCACCTTCTTCGGCCCGAAGCCACGCAGGCCCTCGAAGCTGTCGGCGGTCAGCGACAGGACGTCGCCGACGTCGCCCAGGCGGCCGGTCTCGGTGAGCACCGTCGCGGTCTCGTAGCCCAGCCCGTCGATGTCGAGGGCGCCGCGGCCGGCGAAGTGGAAGACCGCCTCGCGCAGCTGGGCCGGGCAGGCGACGGTGTTGGGGCAGCGCACGTCGACCTCGCCCTCGGGGCGCACCAGCTCGGTGCCGCACTCGGGGCAGTGCGTCGGCATGACGAACTCCCGCTCGGTGCCGTCGCGCAGGGCGACCACCGGCGCGACGACCTCCGGGATCACGTCACCGGCCCGGCGTACGACGACGGTGTCGCCGATCCGGACGTCCTTGCGGCGTACCTCGTCCTGGTTGTGCAGGGTCGCCTGGCGGACCACGACACCGCCGACCTGCACCGGCTCCAGGTCCGCGAACGGTGTGACCCGGCCGGTGCGGCCGACGTTGACCCGGACCCCGTGCAGCCGGGTCGTCACCTCCTCGGGCGGGTACTTGTGCGCGATCGCCCACCGCGGGGCCTTGGACGTCGCACCGAGCCGGCGCTGCCGCGCCAGCTGGTCGACCTTGACCACGACGCCGTCGATCTCGTGCTCGACGTCATGGCGGTGCTCGCCCCAGCGGGCGATGAAGCGCTCGACCCCGGCGAGGTCGTCGCAGACCTCGTAGCGGCTGGACACCGGCAGCCCCCAGTCCTGCAGCCGCGCGTAGGCCTCGGACTGGCTCGTCGGATCCCAGCCCTCCCGGGCCCCCAGCCCGTGCAGCGTGAGGCTGAGCGGGCGGCTCGCAGTGACCCGGGGGTCCTTCTGCCGCAGGCTGCCCGCGGCGCCGTTGCGCGGGTTGGCGAACGGCGCCCTGCCCTCGGTGACGAGCCGCTCGTTGAGCCGGGCGAAGTCGTCGGTGGCCAGGAAGACCTCGCCCCGGACCTCGAGCAGGTCGGGGGTCCCGGCGCCGCTCAGCCGGGCCGGCACGGTGCCGAGCGTGCGCAGGTTGCCGGTGACGTCCTCACCGACCCGCCCGTCGCCGCGGGTCGCGCCGCGGACGAGCCGCCCGTCCCGGTAGACCAGGTCGACGGCCAGCCCGTCGATCTTCAGCTCGCACAGCCAGCGGGCGCTGTCACCGACCTCCCTGACCGCCCGGCCGGCCCACGCGGTCAGCTCCTCGACGGTGCAGACGTTGTCGAGGCTGAGCATCCGCTCTAGGTGCGTGACCGGGGTGAAGTCGGTCGCGAAGGACTCCATGACCTTCTGGGTGGGCGAGTCGGCGGTGCGCAGCGAGGGGTGGTGCTCCTCGAGCGCCTGCAGCTCGCGCATCAGCGCGTCGTACTCGCCGTCGCTGACCGTCGGCGCCGCCTGCACGTAGTAGCGGAACGCCAGGTCCTCCAGGGTGCGGCTCAACTCACCGTGCCGCTCCCGCGCCGGCACGGGCACGCCGTCCACGCTGCCGGCACCCTCGGCGCTCACTCCGGGGCCTCGTGCAGCCGCCGGCCGATCTCGACGCAGGCCGCGAGCGCGGCGCGCGCGTAGTCCGGTGTCGCGGCGGCCAGCCCGCAGGCCGGCGTCACGACGACCGCGCCGGGCAGCGCCGTGGAGTCGAGGCCGAGCCGGCCCCACATCGCCTTTACCGGAGCGATCCTCGCGTCGAGGTCCGACAGCGGCCCGTCGGTCCCGGGCAGCACCCCGAGCAGCAGGCCCACGCCCGCCTCCACCGCCTCCCCGACGGCATCGTCGTCGTACGGCGTGAGGACAGTCGCGTCCAGCGACAGGCCGGTCGGGCCGGCCGCGGCGAGCAGGCCGACCGGCGGGCGCGGCGCGCAGCAGTGCACGACCGTGCTCGGCGCGACCTGCAGCACCGAACGCAGCACCTCCGTCACCTCCTGCTCGCCGGGGGTGCGCAGCCGTCCGAAGCCGCTCGCCGACGGCACCCGGCCAGCCAGTACTGCGGGCAGCGAGGGCTCGTCGAGCTGCAGCAGCAGCTCGACCCCGGGCAGCCGCCTGCCGAGGTCCGCGAGGTGCAGCCGCAGCCCCTCGGCCAGGCTCGCGGCCAGGTCGTGGCCGGCCGCACTGTCGCCCAGGACGCGGTCCCCGCGGGGCAGCTCCACCAGGGTCGAAAGCGTCCACGGGCCGGGAGCCTGGACCTTCAGCCGCACCGGCGGAGCTGTCTGCCCGGCCTCCTCGATCGCGTCGAGGTCACGTGCGAGCAGGTCTTGCGCCCGGCGGGAGTCCCGTCCCGCATGCGGCACGAGCCGCCACCCGCTGGGCTGCAGGTCGACGGGCAGGTCGGCCAGCAGGGCCAGCCCGCGTCCGGCGAGGTCGGCGTGCGCCCCGCGGGCGGGTAGCTCGGGCAGGAACGGCAGGTCGGGGAGCTCGCCGAGGACCAGCCGGGCCGCCTCGCGCGGATCGGTGCCGGGCAGGCTGCCAACCCCGGTGGCGGCGCCGGGCGGCCAGGGCAGGCTCACGCCCGGCGGCGGGTGCTCTTCGCCGCCGTACCGGTGCCGGTCGCCGGCCGCGGTGGTGCGGCCGGCTCCGACCGGAGCCAGGCGAGGTCGGCCTCGAGTGCGGCGACCACGGCCGCCCGCGTCGCGGTCGAGCCGCGGACCGCGAGGCTGAACTGCTGGATCACCCGCAGGTCGGTGAGCGTGACGTCGTCGGCCATCCCGCGACCCTAGCGGCGCCTCCCCGACTCGGTCAGGCCGCCGCGGCGACGGTCGCGCTGCCGAGCACGGCGGCGTCGGGTCCCGCGTCGTCGTACAGCACCGCCGTCTGGCCGGGTGCGACGCCCCGCGCCGGGTGGTCGAGCTCCAGCTCCCAGCCGGCTGCGCCGCGGCGTACGACGGTGTCGTGCACCTGGCCGTGGGCGCGCAGCTGCACGCTGCAGCGCAGCGGGAGCTCGTGCTCACGCGTCGTCCAGACCGGCGCGCCGGTCGTGACCCGGCCGACCTCGAGCGCTTCCGCCGGGCCGACGGTGACGGTGCGGGTCACCGGCTCGACCGCGAGGACGTAGCGTGGCCGGCCGTCGGCGCTGGGGACCGTCAGGTCCAGTCCGCGGCGCTGGCCGACGGTGTAGCCGTAGGCCCCGCGGTGGCGGCCCACCTCGGCGCCGGTGAGGGCGTCGACGACCGCGCCCGGCTGCTCCCCGAGGTGCTCGCGCAGGTAGCCGGCGGTGTCGCCGTCGGCGATGAAGCAGACGTCGTGGGAGTCGGGCTTGTCGGCCACGCCGAGGCCGCGCTCGGCCGCCAGCTCGCGCACCCTTGCCTTGGTCAGCCCGCCGAGGGGCAGCACGGCGCCGGCGAGCTGCTCGGGGGTGAGGACGGCCAGCACGTAGGACTGGTCCTTGCCGGCGTCGACCGAGCGGCGCAGCACGCCGTCGGCGAGCCGGGCGTGGTGGCCGGTGACGACGGCGTCGAAGCCGAAGGCCCGGGCCCGGTCGAGGACGGCGGCGAACTTGATGTGCTCGTTGCAGCGCAGGCACGGGTTGGGGGTGCGGCCGGCGGCGTACTCCGACAGGAAGTCCTCGATCACGTCGGCGCGGAAGCGGGCGGCGAGATCCCAGACGTAGAAGGGCAGGCCGAGCACGTCGGCGGCGCGGCGTGCGTCGTGCGCGTCCTCCTTGGAGCAGCAGCCGCGGGCGCCGGTGCGCAGCGTGGCGGGGGTCTCGGCGAGGGCGAGGTGCACGCCGGTCACGTCGTGACCGGCCTCGGCGGCCAAGGCAGCCGCGACGGCCGAGTCGACGCCGCCGGACATCGCCGCGAGCAGCCTCACCGCCGCGGCACCCAGGTGCCGGCGCGCCGGGCCCGCTCGACTGCACCGGGCAGCGCCTCCAGCAGGTCGTCGACGTCGGCAGCGGTCGAGGTGTGCCCCAGCGAGAAGCGCAGCGAGGCCCGGGCCCGCTCGTCGTCGGCGCCCATGGCGAGCAGCACGTGGGACGGGCGCGCGACGCCGGCTGAGCAGGCCGAGCCGGTCGAGGCCTCGATGCCGCGGGCGTCCAGCAGCATGAGCAGCGCGTCGCCCTCGCAGCCCGGGAAGGAGAAGTGGGCGTTGCCGGGCAGCCGGTCGTGCGGGTCGCCGTTGAGGACCGCGTCCGGCACGGCGGCCGCGACCCGTCGCACCAGGTCGTCGCGGAGGGCGCACAGCCGGGCGGCGGTCGCCGGGCGGCGGTCGACGGCGAGTGCGGTGGCAGTGGCCAGGCCGGCGGCCCCCGGGGTGTCGACGGTGCCCGAGCGCACGTCGCGCTCCTGCCCGCCCCCGTGCAGCAGCGGCGTGCACGCGACGTCACGGCCCAGCAGCAGCGCCCCGGCGCCGAGCGGTCCCCCCAGCTTGTGGCCGGTCATCGTCAGCGCGTCCGCGCCGCTGGCCCCGAAGTCGACCGGCAGCTGCCCGACGGCCTGCACCGCATCGGTGTGCAGGGGTACGCCGGCGGCGTGCGCGACCTCGGCGAGGGCCCGCACGGGCTGCGTCGTGCCGACCTCGTTGTTGGCCCACATGACGCTGACCAGGGCGACGTCGTCGTCGAGCGCGTCCTCGAGGACGTCGGGGTGCACGCGGCCGAGGGCGTCCACCGGCAGCCAGGTGACGGCCGCTCCCTCGTGCGCGACCAGCCACTCCACCGCGTCGAGCACGGCGTGGTGCTCGACGGCGCTGGCGAGGATGCGGGTGCGCCGGGGGTCTACGGCCTGCCGCGCCCACCAGATGCCCTTGACCGCCAGGTTGTCGCTCTCGGTGCCGCTGCCGGTGAGGACGACCTCGGACGGCCGGGCCCCCAACGCCTGGGCCAGCTGCTCGCGCGACTCCTCGACCAGCCGCCGGGCCCGCCGGCCGGCCGCGTGCAGCGAGGAGGGGTTGCCGGCAGAGCTCATCGCGGCGGTCGTCGCGGCCAGCGCCTCCGGCAGCACGGGGGTGGAGGCCGCGTGGTCGAGGTAGGCCACGGGGCGAGCCTAGCCGCGGCTCAGTGCCGCAGCAGCAGGCGCCCCGACGCCGTACGGCCCGCCGCCGGCAGCCCGCCGCGCGGCAGGAGCACGACCTGGGTCGGGAGCAGCCCGGCCACGGCCCGTACGTCGCGGGCCACTCCCACGGCCACGTCGGCGGCGTCGGACCCGTCCCGCTGCGCCACCAGCACGAGCAGCTCCTCGCAGCCGTCCCGGCCGCTGCGCCCGACCACGGCCCGCCAGTCCTGGACGTCGGGTCTGCCGGCGACGGCGGCGGCGACGGCGCGCAGGTCGACCGCGCGCATCCCGGACCGCAGCGCGAGCTCGGGCACGAGTGCGCCGGCCGCCGCGCCGGACACCCTGGGCACGGTCCGCCGGCAGGCCGGGCAGGCCGTGGTCTCCACCGCCCCGACGAGGTCCCCGGTGCGCCAGCGCAGCAGCGCCGTGCCACGCAGCCCGAGCTGGGTCAGGACCAGCTCGCCACCCTCGGACTCCGCAGGTGCGGCGCTCTCCGGGTCGACCACGTCGAGCAGCTCGAGGTCGGGATAGGTGTGCAGGCCGGTCTCGGCTCGGCCTTCCCGGCACTCCCCCCACGCCAGCCGGTGGCCGTCCGGGACGTGTACGGCGAGGACCGCCGGATCTGTGCGGCAGGTCCGTCCGAGCACCTCCTCCACATCGGCCCGCTCGCCGGCGGAGGGGGTGCCGGCGAGCAGCACCGTGCTCACCGCGCCCAGGTCGGCGCCGGCCTGGTGGACCTCCTGCAGGAGCCGGGCGGCCGACCCGGCCGGCAGCACGAGCACGCTGGCCGGCAGCAGCGCCAGCGCCCGCGCCAGCTGATCGCCCTCCGCGCCGGTGAACAGGGCAGGGGTGCCGGCGGCGAGCGCGCCCAGCTCCAGCGCCTGCGCCAGCGCCGTGCGCTCCCCGGCCGGCAGGGCGGCGACGACGACGTCGGAGGAGTGCAGGCCCAGCACCTGCCAGAGCCGCGCCCCCGCCCGGGCCACCAGGTCGAGGTCGCTGCGGGTGCTCGCCACCGGGAAGCGCAGCCCGAGACCGGCCCAGACGTAGGAGCTCGGGCGGGTGTCGGCATCCACCTGCGCCCGGTAGGAGCCGGGGCGCACCAGGCGCCGGCGCAGCGCCTTGCGCAGCCTGGGGCCGTCGGCGTGCAGTGCGTAGCCGCCCTCGCCGGCCTGCAGGACCAGGGCCGCCGCACCCCGCGGGTCGCCGTCCGGGCAGACGTCGCGCTCCCCCGCAGCCGGCAGCCGCCGCAGCCCCTCCGGGGTCGCGGCGGAGTCCGGCGCGATGCCGAGATCGTCGAGCCTGGCGCGCCACCAGGGCGAGAAGGGGGCGACGGCGTCGACGACCTGCGTGCGGACACCGCGTCGCTGCCCGGCCGCGAGCTGCGCCGGGCTCCGTCGGTCCCAGGAGGTCATGGCCGCCGATACTAGGGCCGCGGCGGTGACCAGGGGGGCACCTGCGAGGCTGCCGGCATGAGCTCCTGGACAGCCGGGGACATCCCCGACCAGACCGGCCGCACCGCGCTGGTGACCGGCGCCAACTCCGGCCTCGGCTTCGCCACCTCCGCTGCGCTGGCCGGCAAGGGCGCCCGGGTGCTGATGGCCTGCCGGTCGCCGGAGCGTGCGGAGGCCGCGCTGGAGCGGCTGCGCACCCGGGTCCCCGGCGCCGCCGTGGAGCTCGTCGCGCTCGACCTCGCCTCGCTGGCGTCGGTGCACCAGGCGGCTGACGACGCGGCGGCGCGCACTGCCCGGCTGGACCTGCTCGTCTGCAACGCCGGAGTCATGGCGGTGCCGCGCGGCCACACCGCCGACGGGTTCGAGACCCAGCTGGGCACCAACCACCTCGGTCACTTCGCCCTGACCGGGCGGCTGCTGCCGCTGCTCCTGGCCGCGCCGGCCCCGCGCGTCGTCGTCGTCTCCAGCGGGGCCCACCGGGCCGGACGGATCGCCTTCGACGACCTGATGGGCGAGCGTTCCTACGGCCGGTGGAAGGCCTACGGCCAGTCCAAGCTCGCCAACCTGCTGTTCGTGCGCGAGCTCGCGCACCGGGCCACGGCAGCCGGGCTGCCGCTGGTGGCCGCCGCAGCCCACCCGGGCTACGCCGCGACCGGCCTGCAGAGCGGGCAGGGCGCACGCCTGCTGGAGCGGCTGATGCAGGTGGGAAACGCCGTGCTGGCGCAGTCCGCCGAGGCCGGCGCGCTGCCCAGCCTGTACGCCGCGACGGCGCCCGACGTGCGGAGCGGCGACTACTACGGTCCGTCCCTGGCCGAGCTGAGGGGAGCACCGAAGAAGGTCGGCCGGTCCGCGGCGGCCCGCGACGACGCGGTCGCACGACAGCTGTGGCAGGAGTCCGAGCGGCTCACCGGCGTCACCTACGACGCGCTGGCCGCCCCGGCCTGACCCGGAGCGGCCGGGCCGGCGTACGCGCTGCTAGCCCTTGCGCTTGGTGATCTCGTCGGTGAGCTGCGGCACGACGGTGAACAGGTCGCCGACGAGGCCGAAGTCGGCGAGCTCGAAGATCGGCGCCTCCGGGTCCTTGTTGATCGCGACGATCGTCTTGGAGGTCTGCATCCCGGCGCGGTGCTGGATGGCCCCCGAGATGCCTACGGCGACGTAGAGCTGCGGCGAGACGGTGCGACCGGTCTGCCCCACCTGGTTCTGGTGGGGGTACCAGCCGGCGTCGGTCGCGGCGCGGGACGCACCCACGGCGGCGCCGAGCGTGTCGGCGAGCTTCTCGACGATCGCGAAGTTCTCCGCCCCACCGAGCCCGCGACCGCCGGAGACGACCACCGAGGCGTCCCCGAGGTCGGGCCGCCCGCCCTTGTCCTCCACGACGCGCTCGACGACCCTGGCCGCCTTGTCCGCGTCGGTGAAGGTCGCGGTGACCTCCTCGACGGTGCCCGCGCCGGCCGACTCCTGGGGCGCGGTGCTGTTGGCCCGCACGGTGATGATCGGGGTGCCGGTGGCCACCTTGGAGGAGACGACGACGCTGCCGCCGAAGATCGGCTGCTCGGCAACGAGCTCGGTGCTCACCCCGACGGCGTCGGTCAGCAGTCCGCCGCCGGTCTTGACCGCGAGGCGGGCGGCGACCTCCTTGCCGTCCGCGTTGCTGGGTACCAGCACCGCGACCGGGCTCTTGTCCTGCACCAGCTGGGCCAGCACGGTGGCCCTCGGGCCGGCGAGGTAGTCGTCGAGCTCGGGGGCCTCGCTGACGTAGACCTTCTCCGCGCCGTACGCACCGAGCTTGTCGGCCGCCGACCGCGCGCCCTTGCCCAGCGCGACCGCGGACGGCTCGCCGAGCGTGCGCGCGAGCGTCAGCAGCTCGTAGGAGACCTTCTTGGGGGTCCCGTCGACGTGGTCGACCAGGACGAGAACCTCTGCCATGACTGCGAACTCCCTCAGACGAGCTTCTGCGAGGCGAGGAACTCGGCGACCTTGCTGCCACCGTCACCCTCGTCCTTGACGATCTGACCCGACTGCCGCGGCGGCTTGTTGGCGAACTCCACGACCTGCGTCGGAGCGGCCGCCAGCCCGACGCGGTCGGTCTCGATGCCGGCGTCGGCGACGGTCAGTGTGGTCAGCGGCTTCTTCTTCGCCGCCATGATCCCCTTGAACGACGGGTAGCGCGGCTCGTTGATCTTCTCGACCACACTGACGATGGCAGGGGTGCCGGCCTCGACGACGTCGTAGCCGTTGTCGGTCTGGCGCTCGATGCGCACCGTGCCGCCGTCGGCGGTCACCTTGCGGGCACCAGACAGCTGCGGCCTGCCGGTGCGCTCGGCGAGCAGCGCGGCCATGATGGACATGCGCGAGTCGGTGGCCTCGCTGCCGAGCAGCAGCAGGTCGTACTCCACGGTCTCCAGCGCCTTCTGCAGCGCGTACGACGTCTGCACGGCGTCGGAGCCCTTGAGGGCGTCGTCGACGAGGTGCACCGCCTTGTCGGCGCCCATCGACAGCGCCTTGCGGATCGTCTCGACGGCCCGCTCGGGACCCATGGTGAGGATGGTGACCTCACCGCCCTGCTCCTCCTTCAGCCGCAGGGCCTCCTCGACGGCGTACTCGTCGATCTCGTTCATGACCACGTCGACCGAGGCACGGTCCAGCGTCTTGTCGGTCGCGTCCAGCCTGCGTTCGGCCCAGGTGTCCGGAACCTGCTTCACCAGTACGACGACGTTCACGCTGCCGGCCTCCGTCAGCTCCGTGCGCGGGGTCCGCGCGGGTGTTCCTGAGTCGCGGCCACGCTAGTGCCGGCCCTCGGGAGCGGCCGCACCACCCCGGTCAGCGGCCGGAGAAGCTCGCCTTGCCCGGGCCCTGCTCCACGAAGCTGGCCATGCCGGTGCTGCGGTCCTCGGTGGCGAACAGCCCGGCGAACAGCGTCGACTCGAGCCGCAGCGCCGCGTCCAGGTCCATCTCCAGGCCCTCGTCGACGGCCCGCTTGGCCGCCCGCAAGGCCTGGGCCGGGCCCTGCGCATAGGCCCCGGCGAGCTCGAGCGCCTTGGGGTAGACCTCGGCGGCCGGGACGACCACGTCGGCCAGCCCGATGGCGAGCGCCTCCTGCGCCCCGACGAAACGGCCGGTGAACACGATGTCCTTGGCCTTGGCGGGGCCGACGAGGCGGGGCAGCCGCTGGGTGCCGCCGGCGCCCGGGATGATGCCGAGCAGGATCTCGGGCTGGCCCATCTTGGCGTCCTCGGCGACCACCCGGAAGTCGGCGCACATCGACAGCTCGCAGCCGCCTCCGAGCGCGAAGCCCGTGACAGCGGCGAGGACCGGCTTGGGGATGCGCGCGACCGTGTCGAAGCACTCCTGCAGGGCGCCGGCGCGGGAGACCATGTCCACATAGGACATCTGCTGCATCTCCTTGATGTCGGCGCCGGCCGCGAAGACCCGCTCCCCGCCGTAGATCACCACGGCGCGCACGTCGTCGCGCGCGGTGGCCTCCAGTGCCGCGGCACGGATCTCCGCCTGTACCTGCGCGTTGAGCGCGTTCATCTTCGGCCGGTCCAGCCGGATCGTGCCCACCGCGCCCTCGACCTCGAACCGCACGAACTCGCCCACGCGCTCCCCCTCGGCTCCTGCTGCCCATGCTGCTGCCCATGCTGCCGCCGGCCCGGCCGGCGTACGCGCCGCAACCTACGCTGCCGGCATGTTCCGGGACTCTCGCGGTGTCGTGCACACCGTCTCCTCGCCCGACCCGCTGGCCGACCTGCCCCCCGGTGCGGCGGGGGCGCTGCAGGCAGCGCTGCTGCGGCCGGTGCACGGCGATCTCGGCGGGGCGCTGGAGCGGTGCGACGCCGCACGAGAGCTGCTCGAGCGCTGGCAGGACGCCTTCTTCGACGCCCTGCCCGACGAGGTCGACCTGCGGGAGGAGGCCCGGTGGGCGGCCGAGGCCGGGCTGTCGCTGGAGGATGTCGAGGCCGGGTTCGAGGATCCCGGCGAGGATGACGAACTCGATGACGAGCCGTACGACGAGGACGCGATCGGGGGTCTGCTCGACCTGGAGGACGCCGAGCCGGACGAGGCGGAGGACCCACGGACCGTGCTGCCCCCGGAGCTGGTCACGCTGCTCGAGCGCGAGCTGCTGCTGCTGCCGCTGCGGGTGCGGCTGGAGGCGCTGGTGGCCGCCGGCGACCTGGTCGACGGCTGGGCCGCGCTGCTGGCCGACCACGAGAAGCTGCTCGGCCACCTGGTCCTCGCCCACGCCGAGCCGCAGGCGGTCACCGGGCACGAACGGCTCGCCGACCGCCACGCGTCCCTGCATGCTGGGGGCGCGATCCACTAGCCCTCCGCGGCAGCGGCGCCCGGCTCGGGCAGGATGCGCGCGTGACGCAGCAGCCCCGTCCGTGCCCCGGCCGGCCGGCTCCGCTCGGCGCGACCTGGGACGGCGAGGGCACCAATTTCGCGCTGTTCAGCTCACGGGCCGAGGCCGTGCAGGTGTGCCTGTTCGACGACCTCGGGCTCGAGACCCGGCTCCCGCTACAGGAGTCGACCTTCCAGGTGTGGCACAGCTACCTGCCGGGCGTCGGCCCTGGACAGCGGTACGGGTTCCGGGTGCACGGGCGGCACGATCCCGCGCAGGGGCTGTGGTTCGACCCGGACTGCCTGCTGCTGGACCCCTATGCCCGCGCCATCGAGGGCGAGCTCCGCCTGCTCCCCGGGCCGGCCACAGAGGGAGCCCGCTGGGGGCGCGACAGCGCGCCGTACGTCCCGAGGTCCGTGGTCGTCCACGAAACTTTCCAGTGGGGCGAGGACGTTCGCCCGGCGACCGCCTGGTCGGACACCGTTGTCTACGAGCTGCACGTCAAGGGCTTCACCGCCGCGCACCCCGACATCCCGCCGCCGCTGCGCGGGACGTACGCCGGGCTGGCGCACCCGGCCGCGGTCGCGCACCTGCAGCGGCTGGGGGTGACCGCGGTCGAGCTGCTGCCGGTGCACCACTTCGTCTCGGAGCCACAGCTGCTGCGGCGCGGGCTGGCGAACTACTGGGGCTACAACCCGGTCGGCTACTTCGCGCCGCACGCGGCGTACTCCTCGAGCGGGAGCCGCGGTGAGCAGGTCGAGGAGTTCCGGGCGATGGTGCGCGCGCTGCACGCCGCCGGCATCGAGGTGCTGCTCGACGTCGTCTACAACCACACCGGCGAGGGCGACGAGACCGGGCCGACCCTGTCGCTGCGTGGGATCGACAACCTGGCCTACTACCGCATGCAGGCGGACCGTTCGCGCTACGTCGACTACACCGGCTGCGGCAACACCCTCGACGCACGCAGCCCACCGGCCCTGCAGCTGCTGACGGACTCGCTGCGCTACTGGGTGAGCGAGATGCACGTCGACGGCTTCCGCTTCGACCTGGCCTCCGCGCTGGCACGTGCCTCCGACGACGTGGACCCGCGGGCCGCCTTCTTCTCGGTGCTCCGGCAGGACCCGGTCGTCTCCGGCGTGAAGCTGGTCGCGGAGCCGTGGGACCTCGGCCCCGGCGGGTACCGGGTCGGCGGGTTCCCGCCGCCGTGGACAGAGTGGAACGACAGGTACCGCGACACCGTGCGCGACGTCTGGCGCGGTGAGCGCACCGGCGTGCGCGAGCTGGGATACCGGCTGTCCGGGTCCTCCGACCTCTACCAGGGTGGCGGTCGCCGGCCCTACTCCAGCCTCAACTTCGTCACCGCCCACGACGGCTTCACCTTGCGCGACCTGGTGTCCTACGACCGCAAGCACAACGAGACCAACGGCGAGAGCGGCCGCGACGGCGAGTCCCACAACCGCAGCTGGAACTGCGGTGTCGAGGGTGACACCGACGACCCGGGGGTCAATGCGCTGCGCCGCAGGCAGATGCGCAACCTGCTCAGCACGCTGCTGCTGTCCGCCGGCGTGCCGATGTTGACGATGGGCGACGAGGTCGCGCGGACCCAGCGGGGCAACAACAACGCCTACTGCCACGACGGTCCGCTCACCTGGATGCCCTGGGAGGTGGACGTCGACGGGCAGGGGCTGTGCGAGTTCACTGCCCATCTGGTGCACCTGCGCCGGGCGCATCCGGTGTTCCGCCAGCCCGCGTTCTTCCTCGGTCAGCCGGGCGGCTCCGATCCGCGCGTGAAGGACGTCGCCTGGTTCGGCCTGGACGGCGCTGAGCTCACCGAGCCGCGGTGGTGGGACCGGTCCGTCCAGACACTGGCCATGTACCTCGACGGGCAGGGCATCCGCACCCGGGGCCCGCGGGGTGAGCGGGTGCTCGACGACTCCTTCCTGCTCGTGCTGCACGCCGGCGCTGACGACGCCGTCCTGCGGCTGCCCGCGGAGCCCTGGGCGTCGACGTACGACGTGCTGCTCGACACCCGCGACGAGTCACCGGTCCGAGGTCCGGCGTACGCCGGCGGCGCGGACCTCCCACTGTTGGGCCGCTCGGTCGTCCTGCTCCAGGTCCACCGACGCTGAGCACGACCGCAGTCTTGCGCGCGTCGCAGTTTTCTCTGCAGAGCTGGGGTTTCGGGCTGGGCAGATCGTTCGAACACCTGTACGATAGGGGCATGTCGCAGGGACCGATCTTCACCTCGCCGGTGTCGTCGCCGCGGCCGTCGTTGGATGACGACGCGGCGCGGGCGATGGACGCCGAGCTGGTCGAGGTGGAGCGGCTGCGCGCGGCGGTGCAGGCCAGCCGGCTGCGCCAGGCGGTGGCCTGCCAGCAGCGTTTCACCGCCTGCGGCGCGCGGGAGCTGGCGGTGGTGCACCTGGCGTTGAGCTGGCAGCTCAGCGAGGCCCGGGTCGGGGTGTTGCTGCACCAAGGCCGCTACCTGCTCACCGTGCTGCCCCGGGTGCTGGCGGCACTGACCGACGGCGTGGTCGGCCCGGAGATGGTCGAGGTGCTCATCGAGGTGTGCGACGTGCTCGAACCGGACGTGGCGGTCGCCGACCAGGTGCTCACCGCGGTCGCCGCCGGTCGGTGCCCGGACGCCAGCGCGGTGCGGGTCAGGGCCCGCCGGGCCTCGGTGCGCCTGGCGCCCGGCTCGGCGCGCCACGGGCGGAGCGCGCCACAGCGGACCGGGATGTGCGCTGGTGGGCCCAGCCGGACGGGACCGGCACGGTGGAGCTGACCGGCCCGGCCGCCAAGGTCCGGGCCGCGCTCGGCGCGATCCGGGACCGCGCCACGCTGCTGCGGGGCGGCGGCACCAACCACAGCCTCGACAGCGGTGCTGCCGGGGCCGGCGGTGGCACGACCGGGTCGGGGCTGCCCGGGGTGCTGGTGCACGTGCCGCTCGCGGTCGGGTTGGGCCTGTCCGAGCAACCCGCGCAGCTGCAGGGCTACGGGCCGCTGACCGCCCCCGCCGCCCGCGAGGTGATCGAAGACGGCGCGCAGCTGTGGCCGGTCTGGGTGCACCCGCACAGCGGCGCACCGCTCGGGATCGCGGACCGCCCGGTCCAGCCCGGCCGGGACCCCGCCG